>ERZ772969.1622-NODE-1622-length-16429-cov-12.524979_pt1 | contig 16429 bp, 10 predicted proteins | sample MGYA00511676_ERZ772969 | MGnify/ENA primary metagenome ERZ772969 (study PRJEB29015, sample SAMEA2737651) | human gut metagenome | biome: human gut; feature: human-associated habitat; material: faeces | place: China | collected 2012 ... | reverse complement strand
TGAACTCCTTGCCGCAGCCGATGGGCCAGTTCATGGGGTAGGTCTTGATGCCCAGGATCTCCTCGATGTTCTCCATCAGCTCAAAGGGATCGCGGGCTTCGCGGTCCATCTTGTTGATGAAGGTGAAGATGGGGATGTGACGCAGGGTGCAGACCTTGAACAGCTTGATGGTCTGGGCCTCAACGCCCTTTGCCGCATCGATGACCATGACAGCGGAGTCCGCTGCCATCAGGGTACGGTAGGTATCCTCCGAGAAGTCCTGATGGCCCGGGGTATCCAGAATGTTCACGCACTTGCCTGCATAGTTGAACTGCAGGACAGAGGAAGTGACAGAAATACCGCGCTGCTTCTCGATGTCCATCCAGTCGGACACAGCGTGCTTGGCGCTCTGCTTGCCCTTGACGGAACCGGCCTGATTGATGGCTCCACCGTACAGCAGCAGCTTTTCGGTCAGGGTCGTTTTGCCGGCATCGGGGTGGCTGATGATCGCAAACGTCCGGCGGCGCTCGATCTCTTCACGATTTGTCATATATTGATTTCTCCTGAATCAGAATGGCTCTTTATTCGGTCAATCTCACGTTACATTGGTGATTCTCCGTAAACTGGCTTGCCCTCTCAGTCTGCTTCGCAGCCAGCTCTCCCAAAGGGAGAGCCGGTTGCTGCTCCAGGTACAGGCCCTGCAGATCGGCAGCACTTCTCCTTCCAGATGCGTTGGCTCCCCCTTCGGGGGAGCTGGCAAAGCCGACAGGCTTTGGCTGAGAGGGCAAGGATGCCAAAATTACACACAACTTATATTTTACCAGCAATTCCACCTAGATGCAAGAGTTTTTGTTATTTTTTCAGGAGGAAGCAGGGCAAGGGGGCGGTATCGGCCCAATTGGCGAAACCGCAGACAAGGGCGGTGCACTGTTTCAGGGGCCGGGAGCGCATCCACTGGAGGATTTCGGTCTTTTCGTCGGAGCCGATGACCTTGCCGCTGTACAGGATGGCGCTGAGCACCCCGCCGGGCCGCAGGGCCTCGAGGGCAGCTTCCAGCGCCGGGATGCTGCTTTGTGCGCGGGAGAACACCCCGTGGTCGGCACCGGGCAGCCAGCCGAAGTTGAACATCACGGCATCGACAGTGCCGGGCTGTACATATTGTAAGAGGTTGGCGTGGCTGTCGCAGTGAAGCTCTGCCGCAAGGCCCTTCCGTGCAAGGTTCTGCCGGGTGGAGGCAATGGCTTCCGACTGGATGTCAAAGCCCAGCACCCGGCCCTCTTTGCCCACAAGGCGGCAGAGAAAAGCCGTGTCGCCCCCGTTGCCGCAGGTGGCATCGATGCAGAGCCTGGGGTCAGCCAGCCGCGCGGCGAGGAAGTCCTGCACAAGCTTCACGGCCGTCAGGTCGGGGGTGCGGCGGCGGCACAGCCCGCTGCCCTCTGCCGCAAAACCGAACTTTGCCCAGAAGGCCAGCTCCCCCGCATCGGCAGGCAGGGGTGCCGTGAACACCGTGGCCATCTCTTTGTCATAGCCGCCCAGGCTGCGCAATACCTCTTTTAACAGGTAGGAACCGTAACCCTTGCGCCGCCATTCCGGCACAATGGTCAGGGCAGTGATGTCCGCACCCTGCTCCGTGGGCCGGGCCTGGCAGGTGCCAATGATGGTTTTCTCTTTATACAGGGCATAACCGCCCGGGGTCTTTTCCAGTTTCATAATTTGCTCCTTTCGCGAGCTTGCCCTCTCAGTCTGCTTTCGCAGACAGCTCTCCCAAAGGGAGAGCCTATTGTGGCTCCGAATAAGGCTCCTGCAAATCAGCGATTGCTCGCCTGTCAGATGTGTTGGCTCCCCCCTTCGGGGGAGCTGGCATCGCGCAGCGATGACTGAGAGGGTCGTTCTTAAAATACCAAGCCCCCGCGCCGCTGTCAAGGCTTACCGCTGCGACCTTATTTCACATATTCTTCACCCGGTCAGCGATTCCTTTTCACAATTACCGGATACAATAGAAACAGTTCCAAGGAGGTGCGGCAGAAGCGCCCCCTCCGAACCATTCCCTTTGAGAAAGGAAGTAACCAGTATGGATAACGAGAACAAGTGGGAATACGATTATTCCTCTGAACATAGCCAGACCGGCGAGACCGGCTACCCCAACGTCGGCTCCTCCGGCATGAACACCGCCAACACGGCAGGTACCTACGGCGAGGCCGCACAGGCTGCCCCCCAGGCCGAGCCGAACAGCGGCAGCGATGGCGGCGCAGTGCCGCCCCCGGAAGGCCCCCGGTATCAGGCCGCACAGGGAAGCCCCAAGCAGCCTCCCAAAAAGCGCCGCCGGAAAAATGGCAATATCGCCCGCAGTGCAGTCGCACTGGTGCTGGCAGCGGCCATGGGCTTTGTCGGCGGCTTTGTGGGAGCCCGGGTGGGCAACACAGGCGGCAAGGTGATCATCCAGCAGGTGGCACCTTCCTCCACGTCCAGCAGTGATTCCGGCTCTGCCTCCGCAGTGAACACCGCTTCCGGCATGACCACTGCTCAGGTCTCTGAGATGGTCAGCCCCAGCGTTGTGGTCATCACCACCGAGCAGGTGGTCTACTCCCAGTGGTCCTGGTACGGCCAGAGCCAGGTGGAGAGCGGTGCTGGCAGCGGTGTCGTGATCAGCTCCGACGGCTATATCCTGACCTGTGCGCACGTTGTGTCCGGCGCGTCCAACATCACCGTGACCATCGGCGATACCGATTACCCCGCCACCGTGGTGGGCGAGGATGACACCAGCGACGTGGCTGTCCTCAAGATCGATGCCACCGACCTGACCCCCGCCACCGTTGGCAACAGCGACAGCCTTGCCGTGGGCGAGAGCGTCCTGGCCGTGGGCAACCCGCTGGGTGAGCTGGGCGGCACCGTGACCAGCGGCATCGTCAGCGCCCTGAACCGCAGCGTGACCATCCAGGGCACCAGCTCCACCAACACCATGTCCCTGATCCAGATGGATGCCTCTGTCAGCCCCGGCAACTCCGGCGGCGGCCTGTTCAACATGAACGGTGAGCTCATCGGTCTGGTCAACGCAAAGTCCTCCTCCAGCGATGCGGAGGGTCTGGGCTTCGCCATCCCCATCAACGATGCCATCAAGGTGGCACAGGATTTGCTGGAGAACGGCTATGTCTCCGGCCGCCCCTACATGGGCATCACCTATCTGGCTGTGACCGATGCCCAGACCGCCGCACAGCTCAACGTCAATGCCTACGGCGTTTATGTTGTGGATGTTGTGCAGGGCGGCCCCGCCGACAAGGCCGGTCTGAAGACCGGTGACCGCATCGTGAGCATCGACGGCACCGAGATCGCCCAGAAGGACGACCTTGGCACCCTGATCCAGCAGCATGCCGCCGGTGATACCCTTTCCATCACCGTGGCCCGGGAAGGCCAGATGCAGACCGTCAGCCTGACCCTGGGCGAAAAGAACGCCCAGACCCAGCAGGCACAGAAAAACTCCTGATTCTCCCCAATCTTTTTCCTGATCCATAAATCAAAAATCCCCTGACCGGCGTGAACTGGTCAGGGGATTTTCAATTGCAGGTTGTCAAGCAACGGCAGACCGTATTTTTATACCTGCCCGAACACGGTGGCGCTCAGGGGCAGGAGAACGGTCTGGCCGGTGCAGATGCGGCTGCTGCCCCGCCACAGGCTGGAGGAGATGCCATCGCTCAGCAGCTTCCAGCTGCCGCCGGGCAGGGTGACGACCTGCGCCGTCTCGGTGGGGTTATAGTAGACGCACAGGGCGCTCCACGCTGCGCCATCGCCCCACTGGGCGGGGAGCCGCCAGCCCACAAGAGGCTGTTCCAGCGGGAAGAACTCGATGGCGGCAGGGCTGGCCTTGTCCAGCGCGCCCAGCCGGGGGAACGCCGCCCGCAGACCAATGAGCCCGCGGTAGTAATCCACAAGGCTGTGGAACTGTTCGGCCCGGTGCCAGTCCAGCCGGTTGAGGGCCGGGCTGGAGCGGTAGCTGTTGCCCTGCCCCTTCTTGGTGCGGGCAAACTCCTCGCCCGCCTGCCAGAAAGGCAGGCCCATGCTGGTCAGGTAGATGCCCGCCGCCAGCCGGTTCTGGGCCAGGGCGGTCTTGTCCACAGCGGCAAACTCCGGGCGGGCGTAGCGCACCATCAGGAGCTTATCCCACAGGGTGAAGTTGTCGTGGGCCGAGACATAGCTGATGATCTGCCCCGGGGCGTGGGGCGGCAGCTTTTCACTGCGGCACCACGCCGCCACCGAAGCACCGATATCCCAGAAACTCCCCTGCCTGCCCTCCACATAGCCCGGCTCCCGGGCATCGAAACAGCCGCCCTTGATGGCATCCCGGGTGTTGTCGCAAAAGATGCCGATGCGCTCGTTCAGCATGTTCAGGTTGTTCTTGTTGGCCTCGTACCGGTGCAGGGCGCTGCAGCCGCCCTGCCACGGCTCACCGTACATCAGGATATCCCGCCCTCCGGGCAGCTTGTCCAGTTCAGCCCGGAGGAGGTTCATGGTCTCCACGTCATACAGGCCCATCAGATCAAACCGGAAGCCGTCGATGTGATATTCCCGTGCCCAGTAGAGCACCGAATCAATGAGATAGCGCCGGGCCATGGGCCGCTCGGAGGCAAACTCGTTGCCGCAGCCGCTGCCGTTGGAGAGGGAGCCGTCGTCGTTCTGGCGGAAGTAGTAGAGGGGCACCACCCGGTTCAGCACATTGTCGGAGCGGTACATGTGGTTATACACCACGTCCATTACAACGCCGATGCCCGCCCCATGGAGGGCCGCGATCATCTGCTTGCACTCCCGCACCCGCACCTCGCCCCGGGTGGGGTCGGTGGAGTAGCTGCCCTCGGGCACATTGAAGTTGGTGGGGTCGTAGCCCCAGTTATACTGCCGGGTCAGGGGGCGGCTCTCGTCCACGCTGCCAAAATCGAAGATGGGCATGAGCTGAACATAGCTCACCCCCAGCCGCTTGAGGTAATTCAGGCAGGTGGGGTGGATGCCGTCGCTGCTCAGGGTCGTCCCCTGCTGGGTAAAGGCCAGGAATTTGCCCCGCCAGGCTGTGTGCACGCCGCTGGCCGGGTCCTGCGAGAAATCCCGGACGCTGACCTCCCACACGCTGCGGCGGGCCGGCGGGATCACCGGCCGCACATCCCGCTCCCAGCCCTGCGGGTCCACCCGGGCCGGATCAAAGATCATGCTGCGCACCCCGTTCACCCCGGCCGAGCGGGCGTAAGGGTCCGCTGCATTGCAGGTGCCAAACGGGGTGGTAAGGGTGAAATCGTAGTATTTCCCGTGCTGGTCGCCGGGCAGATAGACGCTCCACACACCCTTGTCCTGCTGCTGCAGGGGCAGGGTGCCCACACAGGCCCCGCCGGTGCCCCGGCGGTACAGGTTCACTGCTGCCTGTTTTGCCGTGGGGGCCCACAGGCGCAAGTGTGTCCCGGCGGGGGTATACTCCACCCCCAGCGGGCCGTAGTATTCCGTCTGGCGGGCAAAGGCTTCGCTCTCAAACAGCGTCTTCCATTCAGCAGGTGTTCTTGGCTCCATGGCAATTCATCCTTTCGTTTGACAATAGTGTAACGAACTTTGTCCTTTATTTCAACCCTTTCCTTGCAAAACGTACCAGACTCCACTATACTGAAAGAAAAACACTGCACGGAGGGTAGTTTTATGGCATACACCGATGATTGGGAAAGTCTGATGAACGGCGTGTTCGGCCCGGGGGGCAGATTCAAGGCCGCCCCCGGCGCTTCTGCACCCAAAACAGGCGGCAGCGCCGCCCTGCCTGACCTGAACGCGGCGCTTCTGGAACAGCAGAAACGGCTGGACGAGCTGTTGAAGCAGCAGAACGCCCAGCTCAAAACCCAGAGCGATGCCACCGCCGCCGCGCTGGAAAGCAGCCGCCAGATGCTGCGGGACATGGAGGACGAAGGCCTGCTGGCCAGGGGCACCACCGACGTGAAGCCGGAGCACCTGGGCAGCTTTGAAGGCCTTGCCGCCGAGGTCAGGCAGACGGTGCTGGGGCAGGATGCTTTTGTGGACAGCGTGGTGCGGGCCATGCGCCGCCCCTTTGTGCTGGGCACCGAAGCCCCCGCCGCCCGCAACGTCATCCTGCTCACAGGCGGGGCAGGCACAGGCCGGCATTTCGCGCTGGAAGAAACTGCCCGCTGCATGGCGGCCCGGGGTCTTTTGCAGAGCGACAGGATCGCCACGCTGGATTTGGCCCTTTACCCCAATTCCGGAGCCGAAAAGCTCTTCCTGCAGGACCTCTACGCCGCCCTGCACGCGCCCGGGGAGATCCTTGCCTTTGAGCACTATGAGAGCTGCTATCCCGGCTTTCTGAAGACCCTGTCTGATCTGGCCGTCAAGGGCAGCGCCCCCCTGTCCAGCCGGTATCTCGTAAACAAGGAGGGCATCCTTGTAGATGCCGGCACGGCGCTTGCCCCGGGAGCCGTCAGCCGCATCGACCCCTGCGGCAAATACCTCATCTTCTACTCCCACAAGGGCCGGGAGGCACTGGCCGACAAATTCGGCGCGGCGCTGGTGTCGGCGCTGGGGGATGTCTGCGAAACGGCCTCCTACACCCGGGAGGATCTGGCCGCCCTTGCCGCACAGCAGCTCAACGCGCTGGCCCAGAAGATCCGCGCCCGGCTGGGGCTGACCCTTTCCGCCGGGGCCGACGTGCGGGACTATGTCGCAGCCCAGTGCACTGCACAGAAGGGTGCCGCCGGGCTGGCCGAATGCTGTGACCGCATCTTCCGTGCCCTGAGTGAATACTGCCTGCGCACGGACAAGACCCTGTCCGGCACGGCGGCCCTGACCGCCCGTCCGGAAGGGCTGCTGTTCCGGCTGAACGATGGCCCGGAGGAACCGCTCTTTGACCTGCTGCCGGCGGCCTATACCGGCGCACTGGATGCCATCCGGGCCGAGATCAACGAACTGGTGGGCCTTGCCCCCGTGAAAGAATATGTGTTCGGTCTGGCCGACAACCTGCAGGTACAGCAGCGCCGGGCCGCTGCCGGGCTGAAAACGGCCAGCCTGTCCATGCACATGATCTTCACCGGAAACCCCGGCACCGGCAAGACCACCATTGCCCGGCTGGTGGCGAAATACCTGAAAGCCATCGGTGCCCTCAAGGGCGGGCAGCTGGTGGAGGTGACCCGTGCCGACCTGGTGGGCCGCTACACCGGCCACACCGCCCCCCTGACCAACAGCGTCATCGAGAGCGCTCTGGGCGGTGTGCTCTTCATTGACGAAGCATACAGCCTCTACCGCGGCGAGCAGGACAGCTTCGGGCTGGAAGCCATCGACACGCTGGTGAAGGGGATGGAGGATCACCGGGATGAGCTGGTGGTCATTCTGGCAGGTTACACCAGGGAGATGGAGATCTTCCTCACCGCCAACAGCGGCCTTGCCAGCCGTTTCCCCAACAAGATCGAGTTCCCGGACTACACCGCTGAGGAGCTGCTGCAGATCACCCACGTTCAGGCAAAGAACAAGGGGTATCGTCTGGCCGAAAGCTGCACCCAGCCCCTGCTGGACTATTATGCCCGCTGGCAGGCAGCCGATGCCCGCACCGCCGGCAATGGCCGCCTTGCCCGCAACACCCTGGAAAAAGCCATCTTCCACCAGAGCCGCCGCCTTGTGGCTGAACCTGCCGCCGCGCTGGATCTGATCCTGCCCAGTGATCTGGAACTGAAGGAACCGTAAACAAGAAAAAGGACTGCTTTCGCAGTCCTTTTTTGTTATTGATGCTGTTCTGCCAGCCGGGCAGCCACCTGCCGCATTCCCTGCCGCACTTCGGGCGGGGCAACCACTTCTATCTTGCCGCCAAAGCCGCAGACCCAGCCATAGAACTGGTCACTGACGCAGATGGGGACATCAAAATGGAAGCAGCCATTCTCCTCGGGTAAAAACATGGGCGTTGCGCCGAAGCGCTCCCGCATGGCACCTTCCAGATCCGCGGTGCACCGCAGGGTAACGCGATGCTCCGGCCCGCCGTACATTCCAAAGTGCTTGCGCAGATAGGCAGGCAGGTCAAGATCTGCAAACTGCTCCTGACCCCGCCGGGGCGCATCCAGCACCCGGACCCCGCTCATCTTGTCCACCCGATAATGGCGGATGCCCTTTTCATCGGCAAAGGCAATGAGGTAGTAGCACCCGTTCTCCCAGGCCAGCTGCCACGGGCTGATGGTTCTTTTCTCTTTCTCGCGGCTCTCGGCTTTTCTGTAGAGGAACTCCACCATTTTACCGTTGTTGATGGCCTCGTGCAGGGCATCGATGCTGTACAGCAGGCTCTTGCTGTCGGTCTTGGGGCGGCCCTCCACATAGACCTGACGCTGCAGCTGGCTGCCCTCGTAGTTGGAGCAGAGCTTTTCCAGCTTGTGGATCAGCCGCCTGCTCGTGGTGCCGGATACCACCCGGCTTGCCTGCACGGCATCCACCAGCAGCTTGAGCTCCGCCAGATCAAAGGTGCGGCTGGCAAGGAAATACCCGCCGCCCCGGCCCCGGCGCAGCTTGATGTCATAGCCCAGCGCACCCAGTGCCTCAATATCGCTGTACACGCTCTTGCGCTCACAGCGGATGCCCTGCGCCTCCAGCAGCTCCACCAGCTGCGGCACGTTCAGCAGGTGGTTTTCATCGGTCTGCTGCTCAAAAATGCGCAATAGCGCCAGCAGCTTGGATTTCTGGCCTTCCTGTTTGGGCATTCGGTACACCTCATTTTTTCGTGTTGTGCCAAACCTCTCAGTCTCGCTTCCAGCTCCCCAGCAGGGGAGCTGGGAAAAACAGCAGTGCTGTGTGCTGAAAAGGTTACGGCGCTTTCTTATCAAACGCCGCGCGGCGCTGGGTGGACAGGCGGAACATCTCCTCCAGCTTTTCCCGGTCATCGGCCACAAGGGCGTTGCGCATCTCGTTCAGCGCCCCGCTGAACTGGTCGATCTCGGAGATGAGGTTTTCCTTGTTCCAGAGGAACAGCTCCGCCCACATCTTATCGTTGATGCGTGCAATGCGGGTCAGGTCCCGGAAAGAATCTCCGGTGTACTCGCACAGCGAGGTATTGTCGTTGGCGCACATCAGGCTGACGGCGATGGCATGGCAGAGCTGGCTGACATAGCCGATCATCCTGTCATGCTCCTGCACGGTCAGGGTGCAGATATGCTTGAAGCCCAGCACCTCGGCCAGCTCCCTGGCCCACTGAACGGCCTCCGGGGTGTTCTTTTCCGTGGGGGTCACAATGAAGTTGGCCGGGGCAAAATTCACCTCGGCGGCGTGCTCCACGCTGGAGGTCTCACGGCCCGCCATGGGGTGGCTGGCAATGAACTCCACGCCCGGCCTGCACATGGCCTGAATGGGCTCCACCAGACCGGTCTTTACGCCCGACACATCGGTAAAGATGCAGCCCTCCTTCAGCAGGTGGCCGTAGGTCCGGAACCACTCGATCAGGGCCGTGGGGTACAAACCGAAGATGATATGATCGGCCTGACGCACCAGATCCTCAAAATCGTGGGTCTTGCCGCTGGCGATATAGCCGTGGTCGAGGGCATACTGCAGATGGCCCTCGCTGCGGTTGATGCCGTCCACATGGAACCCGGCCCTGCTCAGCTCCAAGGCGTACTTGCCGCCCAGCAGGCCCAGGCCCACAATGAGATAACGCTTTGATTTATCCAACATGTTCCACCTCCGCGCCCAAAGGCTTGATGGCTTCCAGAAAATCCGGCCAGCTCTTGGCAACGGCCTCGGCCCCGCTGATGGGCAGGGCCAGCCCGGCGGCCAGCGCCAGCACCGCAAGGCTCATCACCACGCGGTGGTCGTTGTGGCCGGAAAGCGGCTGCTCCGGGGCATGGAGCGCTCCGGCACAGCCATGGATGGTAATGGTGCCGCCCTCGCTCTCCAGCTGCCCGCCGCAGGCCCGCAGCTCGGTCTCCATGGCCTCGATGCGGTCACTCTCCTTGATGCGGAGACGTTCGGCGTTGCGGATGACTGTGGTGCCCTCACACAGCAGGCCCAGCACCATCAGCACGGGGCCCAGGTCGGGGCAGTCGGCAAGGTCGATGTCCGTTCCGTGGAGCGGGGCCTTTTCAAACACCACGCCCTGCCCGGTGCGGGTGAATCTTGCACCGCACCGCCGGAGGATCTCCAGAATGGCCGCATCGCCCTGCAAGGTCTCCTCAGACAGGCCGGTGATGGCCACACCGCCGGTCACAGCGCCCAGCACGGCAGGAAAAGCCGCCTGGCTGTAATCGCCCTCCACGGTGTAATCACCGGGAAGATAGTGCTGCCCGCCGGGAATTTCCAGCGTGTTTTCATCCAGCCAGCGGCTTTCCACGCCAAAGGCGTGCTGCACCGCGCGGGTCATATCGATGTAGCTCCGGCTCTCCACAGGCGGGATGAGGTGCAGGGTGCTGGTGCCGCCCAGCAGGGGCAGGGCAAACAGCAGCCCGCTGATGAACTGGCTGGACACGTTGCCCGCCAGCTCGTATTCGCCCGGGGTCAGGGCACCTTCCACAGTCAGGCGGTCCGCACCCTGCTCAAAACGCAGGCCCTGCTGCTGATACAGCGTTTTATAGACCGACTGGGGCCGCTCCATCAGCCGCCCACGGCCCGTAAAAGTCACTTCCTGCCCGGTCAGGCTGGCCAGCGGGATGAGGAAGCGCAGGGTGCTGCCGCTCTCACAGCAGTCCACGGGGGCATCAACCGGCAGAAAGCGGCCCAGCCCCTCCACCACCGCGTCGTTTTCCCCGGTGGTGACACGGGCGCACAGTCGGCCCGCCGCGCCCAGCGTGGCGGAGATATCCTTGCTGAAAGCAAGATGATGGAGATGGGAAGTCCCCTTTGCCAGCGCCGCGCAGAGCACCGCCCGGTGAGCCATGCTTTTGCTGGGCGGCGCGGCGATGTTGCCGCCCACCGTCCGGCTTGATTTTATCGTAATGTTCATCGTGTTACTTTACCTGGCTCGCCCTCTCCGTCAGCGCTTTGCGCTGCCACCTCTCCCAAAGGGCGAGGCCTTGGCAGTCCACCGCAAGGTCTGTGGTTTCGCCAGAGGCTCTCCCTTTGGGAGAGCTGGCAAAGCCGTCAGGCTTTGACTGAGAGGGTGAGGCCGTTCATCGTGTTACATATCCCGGCCAATGGCCCATGCAACCTGGCGGCACTTTGCCATGGCCTGTGCAAAGGCATCCGGGGTCAGGCACTGTGCGCCATCGCTCCATGCGTGGCGGGGATCATAGTGGACTTCCACCTCCAGACCGTCGGCACCGGCGGCCACAGCGGCGATCATCATCGGCTCGACCAGATTGGCCTTGCCGGTGGCGTGGCTGGGGTCCACGATGATGGGCAGATGGGTCTTTTCGTGGATGATGGGCACAGCAGAGAGGTCGAGGGTGTTGCGGGTGTACTTCTCAAAGGTGCGGATGCCCCGCTCGCAGAGAATGACCTGCTCGTTGCCGCCGGCCATGATATACTCTGCGGACATGATCCACTCCTCGATGGTGTTGCACAGGCCGCGCTTGAGCAGAACAGGCTTGTGCATCTTACCCACGGCCTTGAGCAGCTGGAAGTTTTGCATGTTGCGGGCACCGATCTGCACCACGTCCACATATTCCTCAAACTCCGGGATCCGGTCCTCGCTCATCAGCTCGGACACGATGGGCATTCCGGTGGCCTCCCGGGCCTTGACCATATCGAGGATGCCCTCGGTCTCCAGACCCTGGAAGGAGTAGGGAGAAGTGCGGGGCTTATAAGCGCCGCCGCGGAACAGGCTTGCACCGCCCGCCTTTACGCCGTTGGCAATGCGCAGTGCCTGCTCCTCGCCCTCGATGCTGCAGGGGCCTGCCATCACGGCGATCTTCTCGCCCCTGCCGATCTTCACGCCGCCGCAGTCGATGATGGAATCGGCGGGGTGGAACAGGCGGTTGGCCCGCTTATAGGGGGCGGACACGCGGGTGACGTTGTCGATCCAGGGGTTGGCCAGCACGTCGCGCTCATCGATCTTGGTGGTATCGCCCACCAGACCGAACACATTGTAATCCTTGCCGGTGATCAGGGTCACATCCAGGCCCTGCTTCTCGAATTTGTCTACGATCTTTTCCAGCTCTTCCTTGGGGGTGCCTTTTTTGGTCGAAATGATCATCTTGTTTCTTTTCCCTTCTGTTTTGTCTCTATGCTTTCCGTTTTGCTGCACAGCCTGCCCTACTTGCCAAGGGCTCCCCCTTCGGGGGAGCTGGCGAGCGGATGCGAGACTGAGAGGGTTGTTACTGCACCAGGTGCGTCTGCGCGCCGCCATCCAGCCGGAGCAGCTGCACAAGGTAGGCGCAGGCATGGAGATATCCGCTGACCCCCTCGCCTGCAAAGCGGCCCTGACAGCCAAAGGAGACCACGTCCACGCTGCGGAAGGGCTCCTTGCCGCTGGGGTCGGCCAGCATCACTTCCACGGCGGGCACGCCGCACACCTGCAGCGCTTCCAGAATGGCCACGCTGTAATAGGCGTAGCCGCCCGGGTTGAGGATGATGCCATCGGCCCGGCCTGCCGCCGACTGGATCTCATCGATGAGGTCACCCTCGTGGTTGGACTGAAAAAAGTCCACCTGAACATCCATCTGGGCACAGCCCGCCTCGATATAATCCAGCAGTGTATTGAAATCGATCTGCCCCTCCATGCCCGGCTCCGTGAACTGGGTCAGGTTGAGGTTGGGACCGTTAATGACTAAAAATTTCATCCAGCGCCTCCATTGCCGCCGTCACGGCATCCGCAGGGGTGGTCTTGTTGGGGATCACAGCATCCGCTGCCGCCAGATAGAGCGGACGGCGCTGGGCTTCCATGGTTTTCAGGGCCTCAGGGCTGGTGGAAAGGGGCCTTCCGCCGCCCACCAGCAGATCTTCCAGCGGCCGGTCGATAAAGAGCACGATGCCGTTGGCGTGGAGCGCCCGGAGGTTTGCCGGGTCTTTGACCACGCCGCCGCCGCAGGAGATGACCTGCCGGTTCTCCCGGGCAAAGCGGGCGGTCTGCGCGGCCTCCAGCTTCCGGAAGCCTGCCTCCCCCTCAGCGGCAAAGATGTCCGGGATGCTCCGGCCGTCGGCCTTGACGATCTCCTCGTCCAGATCCACGAACCGCTTGCCCAGCCGTTCCGCCAGAGCGCGGCCCAGGGTGGATTTGCCCGAGGAGGGCATCCCGATGAGGGCAATGTTCAGCTGCTCCCGCCGCAGCTCGCTGGTCACACGGGCGATCTCGGCACCGGCATCCTCAAACTTGCGGTCGAGGAAAAATTCTGCCGCGTACACTGCCTGCGCCACCAGCATTTCCAGGCCGCCGACGGCAACGGGCACCCCCAGCTCCTCGGCCCGGAGGATGAGCTCGGTCTTATCGGGATTATAGATGACATCGATCACGGCTTCCAGCCCGGGCATGGAGGTGATATCCAGGGCGCTTACGCCCACATTGGGGTACATGCCCACCGGCGTGGTGTTGATGATGATCTGCGCCCCGGTGGTCAGGGCCTGGGCATAGGTCAGCTCCCCTTTTTCGGGGTCGGGATGGCGGCTGACGGTATAGATCTGTTTCGCGCCCCGGTCATGGGCCACGGCCCAGGTGGTGTTGTGGGTGCCGCCGGTGCCCAGAATGAGCACAGTCCTGTCCTTGAACTCCACCCCGTGTGCATCGCACAGGTAGGAGAAGCCGGGGTAATCGGTGTTGTAGCCGTAGAGCAGGCCGTTCCTGTTGACGATGGTGTTCACGGCGTTGATGGCCTTGGCGTGGGGGTCGATGTAGGAGCAGTACTCCATGACCACCAGCTTATAGGGGATGGTGACATTGATGGCCCTGAACTGCCGCCGGGTCATAAAGGCCCGGACTTCCTCTTCCGTGGGCAGGGGGCACAGGTCGTACCGGTAGCCGCAGAGCATCTCGTGGATGACCTTGGAGTAGGAGTGGCCCAGCCGCCCGCCGATGAGTCCGTATTCCATTTACAGCACCTCCTTGCGGTAGCCGGTGGGGTCCTCCATCCAGGCCATGCCGTATTTTGCGGTGAGCAGGTCGCCCACGGCCAGCGCGGCGGCGCAGGTCTGCACAATGGCGGCCCGGGGCACGATGCAGGGGTCGTGGCGGCCCTGAATGGACAGCTCCGCGTCCTTCTTTGCCATATAGTCCACCGTGTCCTGCGTTTTGTAGATGCTGGGGGTAGGCTTGACCGCCGTGCGGAACACCACGGGCATTCCGTTGGAGATGCCGCCGTTCAGGCCCGCATTGTGGTTGGTGGCGGTGACGATGCGCTCTCCCTGCATCCGGAAGGCATCGTTTGCCTCCGAGCCCTTCTGGTCCGCAAAGCCGAAGCCGGAGCCGAACTCGATGCCCTTGACCGCCGGGATGGAGAAGGCCAGGTGAGCGAGCTTGCTCTCCACGCTGTCGAAATAGGGTTCACCCACGCCTGCGGGCAGGCCCAGAATGGCGGTCTCCAGCACGCCGCCCACACTGTCGCCCTCGGCACCGGCGGCACGGATGGCAGCTTTCATGGGTTCCTCCACACTGCCGTCCAGCAGGGCAAAGCCCTCGGACTTGTTCAGCAGTGCCTCGGCCTGCGCCGCCAGCGCGGCGGGATCATCCAGCGCAAAGGGGATATCGCCGATCCCGGCACACCGCCCGATGTGCGTCACGATCTCGATCCCGGCCCGGTTCAGAGCGCCCAGCACCAGAGCACCGCCCGCCACCAGCGCGGCGGTGACGCGGCCCGAAAAGTGGCCGCCGCCCCGGGCATCCTGATAGCCGTGGTACTTGGCGTAGGCGGTGTAATCCGCATGGCCGGGCCGCAGCAGGTCAGCCGTTTTGACATAGTCGCCGCTGCGGGTGTTCTGGTTTTCGATCATCAGGGCAATGGCGGTGCCGGTGGTGCGGCCGTTGACCACGCCGGATAAAAACTGCACCGCATCTCCCTCCACACGGGGGGTGGAAAGGCCGTCGCCCCGGGCACGGCGCTTGTCCATGCAGGCAGCAAGAAAGGCTTCGTCCACAGGCACGCCCGCCGCCATGCCGTCCAGCACCGCGCCGACAGCCCTGCCGTGGCTCTCGCCAAAAATGGTCAGCGAAAGGTCGCTGCCAAAGGTGTTTTTCATGGCTTACTCCTCCACACCCAGCAGGGGGCGCAGGCCCTCCACGGGGATGGTCTCGGCCCGCCAGCAGCCCAGACCCGGCACCTTGATGACCGTGATCTGGCCGCCCTGGGCCTTTTTATCGTGCAGCATCTCGGCCAGCACCTTTTCCTTGTTATAGGTGGTGCGGGTGGGCAGGCCAATGCGGCGGTAGACCGCCCGCACCCGCTTCTGCAGCGCCTTGGATTCGATCATGGGCAGCATCCCCAGCGCCACGCATTCGCCGTGGAACAGGCCCACGGTGCGGCGGCCCTTGATACCCTTGACGGCCTCGATGCCGTGGCCGATGGTGTGGCCGAAGTTCAGGGCCTTGCGCATCCCGCGTTCGGTCTCATCCTGCTCCACGACATTCTTCTTGAACCGCAGGCTGCGGTAGATGATCTCGCTGATCTGGGTGTCGATATCGCCCTTTTCAAAGATGGCGAACAGCTCGGGGTCCGCCAGCAGGCCCGCCTTGACCGCCTCCGCCAGGCCGTTGATGTAGTGGCGGCGGGGCAGGGTGGAAAGGGTGGCCGGATCCACGATGACCAGCTTGGGCTGCCAGAACGCGCCCACGATGTTCTTGGTATCGCCCAGATCCACAGCGGTCTTGCCGCCGATGGAGGAATCGATCATGGAAAGGGTGGTGGTGGGGCAGTTGATGAAATCGATGCCCCGCATGTAGATGGCAGCGGCAAATCCGGCCAGATCCCCGACCACGCCGCCGCCCACGGCCACCACCAGGTCGCCGCGGCCCATGTTGAACTCCAGCATCTGCCGGAGCACCGTTTCCAGGATCTTGAAGCTCTTGCTGGCCTCGCCCTGCGGCACCGTGATGATGGTGGATTCCCGGCACTGGTCGGCCACGCGCTGGGCATACTCGGCAGGCACACCGCTGTCGGTAACAACGGCCACCTTGCGGTCCAGCCGGGCAAACTGGTACAGATTTTCCAGTGCACCGTTTTTCAGGATGATATCATAACTGCGCTCGCCCAGATTCATGGTGAGCTTTGTCCCGATGAAATCGCTCATTTCGTATACACTCCTAACAGCCGTACCGTGCGGCAGACATGATTCAGCTCGCGCAGCAGCGCGGCGGTCTTTTCGGCGGCAGGGTCTCCCACCAGCTCGACATAAAAATAATAATCAAAGGGGACGTGGGGCAGCGGGCGGCTCTTGATGGACTCCATATCGTAGCCGCTGGCACCGATGACCTGAATGACCTCGGCCAGCTTGCCGGGCTTGTTGTCCAGCGTGAACAGCAGGGAGAACCGGTTGCCAGCCGTGGGCTTTTCGCGGCTGAGGACGATGAAGCGGGTGGTGTTGTCGCCGTCGGTGT
>ERZ772969.1620-NODE-1620-length-16438-cov-10.762498_pt1 | contig 16438 bp, 15 predicted proteins | sample MGYA00511676_ERZ772969 | MGnify/ENA primary metagenome ERZ772969 (study PRJEB29015, sample SAMEA2737651) | human gut metagenome | biome: human gut; feature: human-associated habitat; material: faeces | place: China | collected 2012 ... | reverse complement strand
TGGTCAACGACGGCCGCAAGGTGATGATGCAGGCCGGGCTGCGCTACCAGCTGCTCTACCCCACCTTGATTCTGAGCTTTGTCACCATTGCGTTCTATCTGATCGGCAATGCGTTCTCGGACGCCGCCGACCCGAAGAACCACCTGCAGTAAGGAGGAATGCATGATGAACGAAAACGACTGCATCCTCTCGGTGCAGGGGCTGGATATCCGGTTCAACCTGCGCGGCCGGGTGCTGCACGCCATCCGCGGCATCGACCTGGACCTGTACCGGGGTGAAGTGCTGGCCGTCGTGGGCGAGTCCGGCTCCGGCAAGAGCGTGTTCACCAAGAGTTTCATGGGCCTGTTGGACACCAATGGCTCCATCACCGGCGGCACCATCGACTACTACCCTACCCCCGGCGCAGAGCCGGTGCGCCTGTCCGGCCTGAAAACCGAGAAGGACTGGCTGCGCATCCGGGGCCGCGAAATTGCCATGATCATGCAGGACCCCATGACCAGCCTGAACCCGCTGAAAACCATCGGCGACCAGATTTTGGAGGCCGTGACCCTGCATCAGGGCCTGAAGGGCACCGAGGCCAGGGCCAGAACACTGGAATACCTGCGAGACGTGGGCATCTCTGACCCGGAAGTGCGTTTTAAGCAGTACCCCCACGAGTTCTCCGGCGGCATGCGTCAGCGCGTGGTGATCGCCATTGCGGTGGCCTGCCGCCCGAAGATCCTGATCTGTGACGAGCCCACCACCGCCCTGGATGTGACCATTCAGGCTCAGATTTTGCAGCTGCTCAAGGAGCTGCGGGCCAAGTACCACCTGACCATCGTCATGATCACCCACGACCTGGGCGTCGTGGCCAACATTGCCGACCGGGTGGCCGTGATGTACGCCGGCGACATCGTAGAGATCGGCACCGCCGACGAGATCTACTATGACCCCCGCCACCCCTACACCTGGGCACTGCTGTCCAGCATGCCCCAGATGGGCATAAAAGGCGAGGACCTGTTCAACATCGTGGGCACCCCGCCCAACCTCTTTGCCGAGATCCGCGGCGACGCCTTTGCGCCCCGCAACCCGCAGGCACTGAAGATCGACTATGTCAAGCGCCCGCCGTACTTTGAAGTTTCGCCCACCCACAAGGCCAAGACCTGGCTGCTGGACCCCCGGGCACCCCACATCGAGCCGCCTGCTGCGGTGAAAAAACTGCAAAAGGAGGGCTTGTAAGATGGCCGAGGAAAAAGAAGTCCTTCTGGAAGTAAAGGACCTGAATGTGACCTACGGCTCCGGCCGCAAGGCCTTTGCCGCCGTACAGAACGCCAATTTCCAGATCTACAAGGGCGAGACCTTTGGTCTGGTGGGCGAGTCCGGCTCCGGCAAGACCACCATCGGCCGGGCCATCCTGCGCATTCTGCCCACCTCTGGCGGTGAGATCCTGTACAAGGGCCAGAAGATCAACGGCAAAATCCCGCGTGCGCTGGACAAGCAGATCACCCGTGAGATCCAGATGATCTTTCAGGACCCGCAGTCCTCGCTGAACGAGCGCGCCAAGGTGAGCTACATCGTGGGCGAGGGCCTGCAGAACGTGCGGCCCGACCTCTCCGCCGCCCAGCGGGAAGAAAAAGTGCGGCAGGCTCTGCTGGACGTGGGCCTGCTGCCGGAATTTGCTTCCCGCTTTCCCCACGAATTTTCCGGCGGCCAGCGGCAGCGCATCGGCATTGCCCGTGCGCTGATCGTGGAGCCGGAATTCATCGTGGCCGATGAGCCCATCAGCGCTCTGGACATGTCCATCCGCGCCCAGGTGCTCAACCTGCTGCGCCGCCTGCAGAAGGAGCGCGGCATCACCTACCTGTTCATCGCCCATGATCTCTCGGTGATGCGCTACATTTCGGACCGCATCGCAGTCATCCACAAGGGCAGCATCGTGGAACTGGCCGATGCGGAGGAGCTGGTGGCCCACGCCATCCATCCCTACACCCGCAGCCTGCTGTCCGCCATCCCCATGCCGGACCCCCGCCGGGAGCGCAATAAAAAGCTGTTGGTGTACGACCCCGCCATGCACGATTATTCCACCGAAGCGCCCCAGTGGCGGGAGCTGCGCCCGAGGCACTGGGTTCTTTGCAGCGCCGCCGAGGCCGCGCAGTGGCTGCCGCAGGCCTGAGCTGCTTCGGGTCGCGATTCAACCACTTTACACAGTTTTCACCAGATGAACCGTTGATGGTTCGTCCTTTTTGGATTTCTCACAGTTTATTCATTGACATTCCGACTGCCGTCCACTACAATAGCGGTGGGCCGTTTTGGCCTTTTGCCTGTCAGAAAGTGTCCGGCAGAACATGCTTTTTTCTGCCGTTTCCGGAAAATGAGAGAAGAAGAAAAAAGAAAGGTCCTGAATCCTATGACGACTGCACCACACGAACCCATCTACGCATCCGTCGCAAAACCCTGGCTCAAATACTATGACCCTAAGTTCTTCGATCAGACGCCGCCCGAATGCAGCGCCTTCGAGTACGTCTGCCGCCAGAACAAAACGCACTTGACCGAGACCGCCATCACCTATTACGGCCGCAAGATCACTTATGCCGACCTCATCGTCAACGTCAAAAAGACGGCGGCGGCCTTCCGTGCCATCGGCATGAAAAAAGGCGACATCGCCACCGTGGTCAGCGTGATGACCCCGGAGGTCATCTATGCGTTCTATGCTGCCGACATGATCGGTGCCTCCCTGAATCTGGTGGACCCGCGCTATAGCGCTGAGGGCATCCACGATTACATCACCGAGGTGGACTCCCACCTGCTCATCTGCCTGAACGTGGTCTACGACCGCTGCCAGCAGGCTGCCAAGCGCACCAACGTGGAACGGGTGCTGGTGGTGTCCCCCACCGACTCCCTGCCGCTGCATCTGGCCGTGGGCTACAAGCTGTCCACCCCCGACAAGAACCGCTATTCTTCCAACGTGATCCGCTGGAAGGATTTCATTGCCGCCGGTGAGGGCAAAGACACCGGTGCCGAGCCTTACGACCCGGACCACACCTGCGTGGTGGTGCACACCGGCGGCACCACCGGCTCGCCCAAGGGCGTCATGCTGACCGATGTGGACTTCAACTCCATCGCACAGCAGTTCGGTGCTTACGAAAAGCTGTTCCGCCGCGGCCAGAAGCTGATGAACATCATGCCCCCGTTCATTGCCTATGGCTACGCCTGCGGCGTGCACCTGCCGCTGGTGCTGGGCCTTACCGTGATCATCATCCCCAATCTGGACCCTGAAAAGCTGGGTGCCCTGATCTGGAAGTACAAGCCGGAGCACATGTTCGGCGTGCCGGCCCACTACCAGCAGATGGCCTCTTCGCTGCTGCTGAAGAACAAGGATTTGTCCTTCATCCGCAACTATGCTGCCGGCGGCGACGCCATCACGGTGGGTGCCGAGCAGAGCGTGAACGACTTCCTGGCCGCTCACGGCGTGGAGTACGGCCTGGCCAAGGGCTACGGCATGACCGAGGTTTCTTCTGCCGCCACCGCTGCTTCCGGCCTTGCCAACAAGGTGGGCAGTGTGGGCATCCCGCTGGTGAACACCCTTGTGTCGGTGTTTGAACCCGGTACCGACACCGAGCTTCCCATCGGCGAGCGCGGTGAGCTCTGCATCTCCGGCCCTGCCATCATGAAGGGCTACTACGGCAAGCCCGCCGAAACGGCTGCCCTGCTGCGCCACCACTCGGATGGCCGCGTCTGGGCACACACCGGCGACGTCGGCTATATGGATGAGGACGGCTTCGTGTTCCTGGACTCCCGCATCAAGCGGCTGATCATCCGCCACGATGGCTTCAAGGTGTTCCCCTCCATGATCGAGAACGTCATCAGCCGCCACCCCGCCGTGCAGCAGTGCTCGGTGGTGGGCTGCACCGACAAGGACCATGTGCAGGGCCGCCTGCCCTTTGTGTATGTCGTGCTGGACCCCGCTGCTGACCACAAAAAGCGTCAGATCGTGCGGGAGCTGCAGCAGATCTGCAAAGAAGAGCTGCCGGAGTACGTCCAGCCCGTGGGCTACAAGTTCCTTGATGAGCTGCCGCTGACCCCCATCGGTAAGGTGGACTACCGCAAGCTGGAGGAAAAGATCACCTCCCGCGACTACTAATCCTGCTTTTTACGGCCGTGCCTTTGTGCACGACCGTTTTTTTGTATTTCCCGACACATTCCGGAAAATGGGCCTTGACATCCCTGGCTTCTCTTTTTATGATAGAAGGGACCTTATGGCTCAAAAAAAAAGGAGGAACATCATGAAAAAACGCATTGTCAGCCTGCTGCTGGCCCTGGCTCTGTTGGTGCTGCCGGTGGTTTCTGCCGGGGCCGCCCAGCCTGCCGCCGCAGACCCCACCCCGGTGCAGACCCAGACCGATGCCGCTGCCGAATCGGATCAGCACTGCTATTCTTACATTGCTTTGGGCGACAGCATTGTAGCCGGCATTGGCCTGCCGGGCGCCGTTTACCAGCGAAACGGACGGTATTACGATGTTTCCGGCAACTACCAGGGCTACTCCAAGGATTGCTATGTGGCCCGGGTAGCCGATAGCCTGGGCCTGAGCCGGGCCCAGACCGCCAATTACGGAATGCCTGCCCTGATGAGCAGCGACCTGCTGGAGCTGGTGCGAACCGGTTCCTGCCAGAGTGCCAGCATCAATTTCTCTCTGCCTGACCTGCGAGAGGAGCTGAAGCACGCTCAGGTGATCACGGTGGAGATTGGTGCCAACGACGTACTGGTGCCCATCATGTACGGCATTGCCTCTGCCATGGGCGGCCCCCAGGTCTTTGAGGCCCTGCTGCCTATGCTGGAGGGCGACTTCCGCCAGATGGATGCCTCCTCCTTTGCCGCCCTCCGGGAGAACCTGGACTCTTTGAACATCACCGCCCAGCAGCGCAAGGCCCTGCTGCAGCTGCTGAGCAGCGGCATTGCAGAGATCTGCACCCAGAGCCAGGCCTCTACCCTGGCCAACCTTGAGGCCCTGCTCCAGGAGCTGAAGGCCCTGAACCCCGACGCCCAGATCGTTCTGGTGGGCTACTACAATCCCGTTCCCCTGCTGCCGGCTCCTGCCAACCCCTTTGTCAAGCACTTCCGCACCCTGAACCGCTCGGTGCAGAAGCTGGCCCAGCAGTACGACGTGGCTTTTGCCTCTGCCGCCTACACCCTGGTGGCCAACGACGCCCACCCCACCGCCTGCGGCCACAAATATCTGGCACGTCAGATCCTGAAAGCTCTGGAAAAGTGATCCTTTTCTGAGCTTGCGATACAAGGAGGTTCTTTATGAAAAAACGTATTGTCAGCCTGCTGCTGGCCCTGGCTCTGCTGGTGCTGCCGGTCCTGCCTGCCTTTGCAGCAGAGGAAGATCCCTACACCTATGTTGCCCTGGGTGACAGCATCACCACCGGTGTGGGCCTGAAGGACACCCACTTTTCCAGCACCGCCAAGAGCTATGATGTGCAGGAAAACTACCATGGTTACTCCAAAGACTGCTATGTGGCCCGGGTGGCCGACGCCCTGGGCCTGGACCGGGACCATGCCGTGAACTACGGGATGCCTGCTGCCATGAGCAGCAACATCCTGGACCTGGTCAGGACCGGCTCCACCGCCTCCGGTGTCGCCTACTACGACCTGCCTACCCTGCGGCAGGAACTGGCAGACGCCGACCTGATCACCCTGCTCATCGGCTCCAACGACACTGTGCTGCAGCTCATGGGGGCCATGGGCAGAGCCACCAACGGCAAGGCCACCAAACTGCTGATTCCCCTGCTGACGGGCACCATGCGGGAGCTGAATCTCCAGACCCTCCAGACCCTGAGAAAGAGCCTGGAAAACCTGGACCTGACCCCGGAAGAGCTGAAGGCCGCCCTGAAGCTGCTGGATTCCGGCATGGAGGAGATCTGTGACCAGACCCGGGGCCAGACCGTGGCCAACGTGGAACAGATCCTCCAGGAGCTGAGAGCCCTGAACCCCGACGCCCAGATCATTCTGGTGGGTTACTACAACCCCCTGCCCTTCCTGCCCACCTACGGCAGACACTTCCGCCTGCTGAACCGCTCCGTCAAAGCCCTGGCCCAGCAGTATGGCGCAGACTATGTGTCCATCCCCTATACCTCCATTGCCAACGACGGTCACCCCACGGTGTGCGGTCACAAGTACATCGCTCGCCAGATCCTGAAGGCCGTCCGCAAGTAAACGTTTCGTTTTTTCAAGGCCCTGCCTGTCCGGCAGGGTCTTTTTGCTTTCCTGCGTTTATTTCCGGCATTCAGCTTCAAAAACTTCTGTTTTGACAACTTTTTCCTGCGATTTTCCACGTTTTGTCAATTGACATTTCCCCTTCATTTCCTTATCATGGAAGCAGTTCCGCAGCCTTGAGATGTTGCGGGGAAAGAGGGAATGATGACCATGAAAACAAAACGCATTGCAAGCCTGCTGCTGTCGGCCGCGCTGCTGCTGTCGCTGGCCGTTCCTGCCTTTGCAGAGAACCCCACCACCGAAGAGACTGCTGAGCCGGAAACCGCCGTGCAGGAAGTGGGGCCGGAAGCTCTTACCGAAGACGATGCTGTGGCGCCTGTTGCAGAGCCCACCGCCAAAAAAGAGTACACCTATGTCGCCATCGGTGACAGTGTGACTGCCGGCGTGGGCCTGAGCGGCCTGCAGTACAAGCTGATCCAGAACGGCTTCGATATGTCCGGCAATTACAAAGGCTACGATGGCCAGTGCTTTGTGGGCTATGTAGCCGACCAGCTGGGCCTGGATCGTGACCACGCCATCAACCTGGGCCTGCCCGCCGTGATGACCAAGGACCTGGCAGACCTGATCGAGACTGGTGCCATGCCGGCCATGAACCATTATTCCGGCGTGCAGTATACCTCGGTGCCGGAGCTGAAAGAATATATCCAGAAAGCGGACCTCATCACCTTGCAGATCGGTGCCAACGACGCCCTGATCCGCACCATCGTGGCCCTGGGTGAGGCTACCAACTGGAAAAGTGAAAAGCTGGCCAACAGCATGGTCACCGGAATGTTCCGCAACCTGACCCCGGACAACATCGACTACTTTATGGACTGCCTGAAGCAGCTGACCCTGACCCCCTCGGAGTTCCGTGCCGTGATGCATCTGCTGACCACTGGCATGAACCAGATCTGCACCTCCACCTACGCCGATACTGTGACCCAGCTGGAGCGTGTGATGAAGGACCTGCGTGAGCTGAACCCGGAGGCCCAGATCCTGGTACTGAGCTACAATAACCCGGTGCCCCTGATGCCCTCCTGGAGCCGCCACTTCCGTCGGCTGAACACCGCCGCAGCCAAGCTGGCCGCCCAGTATGATGTGACCTATGTGCCCATCCCCTATACCCGCACCGCCAACGACGGCCACCCCACCGTTTCCGGCCACAAGTACATTGGCCGCCAGATCCTCAAAGCCGTCAATCACTGATCCATAAACATGCAGCATAAAAGGGCCTGTCTCTTGTGAGACAGGCCCTTTTTGGGGGGTTGCAGTTGTTTTCTCAGCTCAGTCGGCCGCTTTCTACCGAGTAGGTCACATCGGCGGCAGCCATGGTGGACTTGCGGTGGGAAACCAGCAGCACCGTCTTGTCCCGGCACTCGGCCCGCACCGCCTTGAGGATCACGCCCTCGTTCAGGCTGTCGAGGTTGGAGGTAGGCTCGTCCAGCAGCAGGAAGGGTGCATCGTGCAGGAATGCCCGCGCCACACCGATGCGCTGCCGCTCGCCGCCGGACAAGGCCCCGCCCAGCTCACCCACGGGGGTGTCATACCCCTTGGGCAGGCTGCGGATAAAGCCGTCCAGCGCAGCCTTTTTGCAGGCCGCTTCCACTTCTTCGCGGGTGGCATCCCGCTTGGCGATGCGGATGTTGTTCTCGATGGTGTCGTTGAACAGCTCCGTCTCCTGGGTCACAAGGCTCTCCTGTGCCCGCAAAGTGGCCGTGTTCACCCGGCGGATGTCCTCCTCGCCAAAGCGGATGGTGCCGGTGTTCACATCCCAGAAACGCATGAGCAGCCGCAGGAAGGTGGACTTGCCGCTGCCGGAACGGCCGGTGATGCCCACGATCTTCTTTTCCGGGATGGTCAGGCTCAGGTCGTGCAGCACCTCTTCGTCCGCATAGGAGAAGCTCACATGCTCCGCCTGCGCCCCCGCAAAGGCCGTGTGGGCACCGTCGGTCACGTCGGCGGTCACAGGCTCTTCGTCCAGCAGGTCCAGCACACGGTCGGCGCTGGCAAACACCTGGGTCAGGCTGGCACCGAGGTTGGCCAGTGCCACCACCGGGCCAAAAGAGCTCAGAGCCGACAGGGTGCAGATGAGCACCTCTTCCACGCCCATCTGGCCGTTCCGGTACAGCTGCAGGCTCACTCCCAGCACTGCGATGACCGTGAACAGGATCAGGGTGTTGGTGATGGCCACGGTCAGGCCCTCGCGGTATTTCAGGGCCTTCTGCTTCTCGCCCAGTGTCTCGCTGTGGGCCGTGATGCCGGCCGCACGGGCGGCGGTGTCCTGATATTGCAGGGTATCGCGCAGGCCGCGCAGGCTCTCCAGCACATAGCTGTTGGTGTCGGCCAGGGCCTGCCGGTACTCCCGGGCCACCTTGTCGCCGCGCTTTGCGCTCCACACCGGCAGGGCCACGCCCACCAGCAGGTACCCGGCCAGCAGCACCAGCGCGGGCAGGATGTGGTAACTGGCCACAAAACCGGTCATGCCGATGACACAGATGCAGGCGATGCAGATGGGCGAGATGGTGTGGGCATAGAACACTTCCAGCGCCTCGATGTCGGCGGTGATCAGGGAGATCAGGTCGCCGCGGTCACGGCCCTCCAGCTTGGCCGGGGTCAAGCGGCGCAGCGCGCCGAACACCTGATCCCGGATGAGGGCCAGCAGCTTGAAAGCGATAGAGTGGTTGGAAGCCTGCTCTGCATAGCGCAGGATGCCGCGCAGCAGGGCAAATACCAGAATGCAGGCAAAGGCAACGCCCACCGAGCGCAGCGGGCTGGCCAGCCCCAGCGCCCGCAGGATGCCAAAGCCGCCGAAAATGGTGATGAAGGTGGCGCAGAAGTGCCCCGCCACGCCCATGACGATGGCTGCCAGCATGATAGGCAGCATGGGCTTGACCAGCACGATAAGGCGGCCCACAAGGACAAAGGGGCTGCGATGCTTGGGTTCGTTCATATCAGGCATCCTCCGTTTCCAGCTGCTTCTGGGCCGTGTACAGACGGCTGTAGGCGCCCTGCTTTTTCAGCAGTTCCGCGTGGGTGCCCCGCTCTGCGATGCGGCCCTTGTCCAGCACATAGATGCAGTCGCTGTCCACCACGTTGGCCAGCCGGTGGGAGATCAGGATCACCGTTTTGCGGCCCGCCAGGCTCCGGATGGCTGCCATGATGTCGTTTTCGCTCTCGGCGTCCACGTTGGAAGTGGCTTCGTCAAACAGATAAATGGGGGTGTCGTGCAGCAGGGCGCGGGCCATGGCAAGGCGCTGCCGCTGGCCGCCGGACAGGTTGCTGCCGCCCTCATGCAGGGCCGTCTGCAGGCCGTCCTGGCTGCGGCAGAAGTCGGCCAGGTTCACCTGTTCCAGCGCAGCCCAGAGCTCGGCCTCGGTAGCATCGGGCTTTGCCATGCGCAGGTTTGCTTCCACCGTGCCCTTGAAAATGGTGGCATTGTGGGGCACCAGCGTCAGGGCACGCAGGCGCTGGGCCCGCTGCAGCTGTTCCACCGGCACACCGCCCAGCGTCACGCTGCCGGTGTAACCGGTGCGGCTGCCGGACAGCAGCGCCGCAATGGTGCTCTTGCCGCAGCCGGACTCACCCACCAGCGAGACAAAGCTGCCCTGCGGGATGGTCAGGGACACGTCCTGCAGAATGGTGCGGTCCTTCTCGTACCCAAAGGTAACGTGCTCCAGCTGCAGGGCAGCCTGTTCCGGCACGGTCTGTTCGCCATCGGCGGGTTCCTCTGCTGCCAGCAGTTTGAAGATTTTTTCTGCCGAGGCAGCACCGTTCATGGCAATGTGGAAATAGCTGCCCAGCAGCCGCAGCGGCAGGAAGAAATCTGCCGCCAGCAGCACGATGGTCAACGTGGCCGTCAGGCTCAGCTGACCCTTGGCAAAGGCGGACACCGCACTGATGATGCCCAGCCCGGCCCCGCCGTAGGCCATCAGGTCCATCAGGGTCACCGAATTCAGCTGCATGGTCAGCACCTTCATGGTGATCTTGCGGAAGCGCTCGGCCTGGGCGTTCATCTGCTCATGCTTCCAGCCATCGGCCTGATAGATCTTCAGGGTGGTCAGGCCCTGGATGTTTTCCAGAAAGCTGTCGCCCAGGGTGGTGTACTCGCCCCAGTATTTTGCCAGCAGCTTTTTGGCAAATTTCTGCACCGCCACGATGGACATGGGGATGAGCGGCACACAGCACAGCAGGATGATGGCCGACCGCGCGTGCACTCCCACCAGCAGCACGAACAGGGTGACCGGGGCCAGCAGGCTGTATACCAGCTGGGGCAGGTACTTGGCAAAGTAGGTGTCGATCTGTTCCACGCCTTCACTGGCCAGCATGACCACCTCGCTGGTGGCGGCGGTCTCGGTGTAATTGGGGCCCAGACGGGTCAGCTTGTCGTAAATGTTGCTGCGCAGGGTGCGCTTGACGTTCTTGGAAGCCTGGTCGCTCATGCCGGATGCCAGCAGGGTGAACGCGAACCGGAACGGCACCGTGCCCAGACACAGCAGAAGGTTCTGCCACAGCACCCCGGTGGTGAGCATGCCCGCAAAGGCCGCCCCCACCAGCCGGGCGATGGCCCGCACAAAGATCACGTTGCACAGCATGCCCAGCCACTGGAATGCCACGTTGGCCCCCACAAAGCGCAGGGCCCCGCGGTCAAAGGAGAGCAGTTTTTTGTTGATCACGGATTCTTCTCTCTTTCTGTCCGGTCGGCGTCAGCGCCGAACAGACGGTCGTATTCGCCGGTAAAAATGCGGTCCGGCAGGGCGCTGGTCATGGCCAGGGCCGCAGCGGTCTTTTCCTCCTCGGTCAGGGGTTGGCTCACCGGCGGAAAATGCTCCAGAATGCTTTCCATCTCCGCATGCACCTGTTTGGCCACCCAGATGCCCCGGTCGGTCATATAGATCTTGCCGTAGTGCTCCTTTACGATCATGCCGCGCTCCATGAGCAGATTCATGATACGCACCACCGAGGGCTTGGTCACGCCAAGCTTTTCGGCAATGCTGCGGGAGCTGATATCCAGATGGGTCTGTGAGACTTCGTAGATCGCCAGCAGATAGCGCAGATGTGCCGACGTCAGTTCCATGCCGATCACTCTCTTTTCTGATAGATTTTCCAATGTTATCCAAAGCTAACTTTTTGTTTCTGAAAAAAGGGCGCGAGCCGAATGTTCCAGCCCGCGCCCTTTGCGGATCATTTCAATGCTCAGTGACAGCCGCTGCAACCGCTGCAGCTGCCATTGCAGCCGCCTTCGCCGCAGCCGCTGCACCCACTGCAGCCGCCGCCATGCTTGTGGGAGTGCCATGTGATCCAGCCCACACCGCCAAACACGATAGCACCCACGATGATCGTCGGCAAATTAAAGTTCGCGGCGAGAAATTCCATCATACAAAACACACCCTTTCACAATGTCATGCGGTTCGATCAGATTTTGGTCACGTCGATTTTGACTTCGTTGTTGCCCGCGTACTTGTTGGGACGCACCATCAGGTAGATGAAGGCCACCAGAACAACAGCAGCCACGACGGTGAAGAAGTTGAAGCCGACCTCACCAGTGATGATGCCGCCCAGCTGGTACACGACCAAAGCAGAGCAGTAAGCCAGCGCGCACATATAGCCAATGGCGATGGCCGTCCACTTGCCGTTGTTCATCTCGCGCTTGATGGCGCCCATAGCAGCGAAGCAGGGAGCGCACAGCAGGTTGAAGATCATGAAGGCGTAAGCCGACAGAGCGGTGTAGTCCTGCGCAACAGCAGCCCAGATCTCATCGCCGTTCTCAGACAGCTCGCCGCCGAAGTGATACAGAACACCGAAGGTACCAACCACGTTCTCCTTTGCGATCAGGCCGGAGACGGAAGCGACAGTTGCACGCCAGTTGCCGAAGCCCAGAGGTGCAAAGATCCATGCGACCTTGGTAGCGATCGCAGCCAGCACGGAGTTGTCCTGATCCTCGACCATGCCGAAGACACCGTTCTCGAAGCCGAAGCCCTGCAGGAACCACAGCACAACGGTAGCGGCCAGAATGACGGAGCCTGCGCGCTTGATGAAGGACCAGCCGCGCTCCCAGGTTGCACGGAACACGTTGCCCCATGCAGGCACATGGTATGCGGGCAGCTCCATCACGAAGGGAGCGGGATCACCTGCGAAGAGCTTGGTCTTCTTCAGGATGATACCGGAGCAGATGATGGCAGCCATGCCAATGAAGTAAGCAGAGACAGCCACCAGAGAAGAACCGCCGAACATCGCACCTGCGATGAGGCCGATGATGGGCATCTTTGCGCCGCAGGGGATGAAGCAGGTGGTCATGATGGTCATACGGCGGTCGCGCTCGTTCTCGATGGTACGGGAAGCCATGACGCCCGGGACGCCGCAGCCCGTGCCGACCAGCACGGGAATGAAGCTCTTACCGGACAGGCCGAACTTACGGAAGATACGGTCCATGATGAAGGCGACACGGGACATATAGCCGATGTCCTCCAGGATGGACAGCAGGAAGAACAGGACCAGCATCTGGGGAACGAAGCCCAGGACCGCGCCGACACCGGCGACGATGCCGTCCATGATCAGGCCGTACAGCCAGCCTGCCACGCCGATGCCCTCGAGGAAGCCGCCCAGCGCGTTGGGAACGATCTCACCGAACAGGACGTCGTTGGTCCAGTCGGTCGCAAAGGTGCCGATGGCCCAGCCGCCGTCTGCGATGGAAGTACCCATGGACAGGGAGTACATCAGGTACATGATGACTGCGAAGATGGGCAGAGCCAGAACACGGTTGGTGACGATCTGATCGACCTTATCGGAAACGGTCAGGTGCTCGACGCGGGCCTTCTTCTTGACAGCCTTATCGACGACACCGTTGATGTATGCGTAACGCTGGTTGGTGATGATGCTCTCGGCGTCATCGTCCATCTCAGCCTCGCAGTCCTTGATATGCTGGTCGATGTGAGCCATCAGGTCGGAGGAGAGCTTCAGCTCATCCATGACCTTGTCGTCGCGCTCGAACAGCTTGACAGCGTACCAGCGCAGGAAGCGGTCATCGACTTTGCCCTGGATGGACTCCTCGATGTGAGCGATGGCGTGCTCAACACTGCCGGTGAAGACGTGGGGCAGCTCGCCGCCCTTGCCAGCCTTTGCAGCAGCCATAGCAGCCTTTGCAGCGGCCTCGGTACCTTCGCCCTTCAGTGCGCTGATCTCAACAGCCTGACAGCCCAGCTCGGCGCTCAGCTTCTTCAGGTCGATCTTATCGCCGTTCTTGCGGACGAGGTCGATCATGTTGACAGCCATGACCACGGGGATGCCCAGCTCGATGAGCTGAGTGGTCAGGTACAGGTTGCGCTCGATGTTGGTACCATCAATGATGTTCAGGATGGCATCGGGCTTCTCCTTGACCAGATAAGTACGGGAGACGACCTCTTCCAGAGTGTACGGAGACAGGGAGTAGATACCGGGCAGGTCCTGGATGATGACATCCCTCTCGCCCTTCAGCTTGCCTTCCTTCTTCTCGACGGTAACGCCGGGCCAGTTGCCGACGTACTGATTAGAGCCGGTCAGATTGTTGAACAGGGTAGTCTTACCACAGTTCGGGTTGCCGGCCAGTGCAATTTTAATGCTCATTGCAACTCCTTTCCTCTCGTTACAATCAAACGACTTCGATCATTTCGGCGTCGGCCTTGCGCACGCTCAGCTCGTAGTTGCGCACGGTCAGCTCCATCGGGTCGCCCAGAGGTGCGACCTTGCGGACGTAGATCTCCACACCCTTGGTGATGCCCATGTCCATGATGCGGCGCTTCACCGGGCCTTCGCCGTGCAGGCGCGCCACGGTGGCAGTCTCGCCGACCTTAACGTCTTTCAGAGTCTTCATAAAAATCCTCCTCTACTTGTCTTTCTATTCAGAGACTATCCAGTTTCGGAGCGTCTCCCAAACAGCGTTTTGCCGCTGCTCAGCCAACCATAATGCGGTTTGCCATCGTCTTGTCGAGGGCCAGACGGCTCTCCTTGACCTGAACGATGAGGTTGCCTGCGATCTCATTGACGACAGTCACCTGACTGCCCACCACGAAACCAAGCTCTGCCAGATGCAGACGCACTTCATCCTTGCCGGTGATCTTCTGGATGGTGACGGTATCGCCTGCTTTTGCCATAGTCAAAGGCATCATAATTGTTTCACTCCCATTCGTGCTCCCCCTTCTGCGGGGAGCTTTTCGGTTCGCTTTTTTTCGTCCTCGGGGATGGTCGCACCAGCCAGACGCCGCAACGCGCTCGCCCATGCCCGCGTCCCCCTCCGAAAAGCTACGGCAGTTAGTCAGTCGCAACTATCAGCACAGATAGTTTATACTTACTAACCCGCATTGTCAACCATTTTCCGGCTCAAAAAAGTTAGTTTGTATGAACAAACAAATTTTCTTCCCTTATTTCAAGAAGATTTTTACAGTTTCTATATGCTAACTTTGTTTGCACATATTTACGATTTTTCTCTTTTACACTCCCCGCAAATGACACAGCCGCCCGGTGCAGGGGGTATTCTGCAACGAGCGGCCGCGTGTCAAAAGGAGGATTCTTCCCGCCAGTGCGTGGTTTCGCTCTGGCGGGCGCCAGGATAAAAAGAGAGTATTTGGAAGAGAATGTCAAAATTCAGGGGCGTCAGGCTGCGACAGCCAGACGCTGGATGGGGGTGCCGCTGCGGAACAGACGGAGATACACCGCCGTACACTTGTTCAGCTGAGCAAAATGCTGCTGGGCGGCATTGGGGTCACCATAGGCTTTCCAGCAGCCGCAGCAGGTGAAGTTGCGGCCCGCATTTTCGATAAAGCCCACCACATCGTAAAGCGGATAGCCCAGAAATACGCCGATCTCATGGGGGAAATCGGCCTCGCAGCAGAGCCGGCGGGACAACTGCCGCAAAAGCGGCGCGTAGTCGTCCGACTGCTCAGGCAGAGTGTAGCCTTCCCTGCACAGGAAATCCCGCACCTGCGGCTGGGCCAGCACAGCGCGGAGCTTGCTCTCGCGGTAGACATACACCAGATACCGGTGGGTCCGCACACAGCCCTTGAGGACGCGGACGCAGAGGCCCTTTTCGCCCAGCTGTTCGTTCCAGCTGCGGACGCGGCGGGCAAGGTCGGCGCAGTCGCTCGTCTCGTAGCGGAAAAGTCCCGCAGGCTTTAAGCTGGCCAGCACCGGGGCGCACTGTTCGATCATGACTGTCTCAAAGTTGCGTTCCATGTCTTCGGCCTCCCTGCCCGTTTTCCACTATTGTCTCCTGCCGTGTGGTGCTTATGCAGGAGATGTAGTTAGAAAAAGCTAACCAGAATTCCAAAAAGAATGCGGCAGCCTGCCCCTCTCGAGCTTCTTCCGCTTCTTGGTTAGTCATTTCTAACGTGGCATTATCTTACCATAGGTCCGGCTCTGTGTCAACACTTTTTTGCAAAAATATTTGCTCCATTTTCTCCGCCGTGCTATACTGAGCCAAAGCTGATATAAAGGAATGGTATCCCCATGCATCTTATCTCACCCGAAGAGCTGGCCTCGGCCATCACCGACCGTCTGGCCCGACAGCCTGCCGTCCTCGTCGCACTGGATGGCCGCTGCGGCAGCGGCAAAACGACGCTGTCCGAACGGCTGGCAGAGCGTTTTCCTCAAAGCATCACCGTCCACACCGATGACTTCTATCTCCCGCCCTCCCGACGAGTCACAGGCTGGGAGAAGATCCCCTGCGCCAACATGGACATCCAGCGCCTGCGGAATGAGGTCGTCGCTCCCGCCCGGGCAGGGCAGGCGTTCTCCTACCAGGCCTACTCCTGCCGCGAAGGTGCCTATCTGCCGCCGCATCTCCTCGGCCCTGCGCCGCTGGTCATCGTGGAGGGAAGCTACAGCCATCACCCCAGCCTTGCACCCTATTATGATATAAGAATATTCGTCACCTGCTCTCCCGATGAACAGGCCCGGCGGCTCCGCAAACGGGAGGGGGAGCGGTATTCGAATTTTGTGGAGCGGTGGATCCCGCTGGAAGAGGGGTATTTTGCAAATTACTCCATTGAGGAGAACGCGGAGATAATGGTCGTTACTGATTGACGGCATCGCGCGCCGGTGCGCGGGGCAGGTTTTTTCTTTTGGTCAAATGGCTTGCGCTCCGCGCGGGCCAGAGCGCTCTTTCATTAAGGCTAACTGTTCTCTTTTGCGTGCCAAAAGAGAACCAGAAAAGCACCAGCGATTTCGACGCGC
>ERZ772969.1615-NODE-1615-length-16522-cov-4.430558_pt1 | contig 16522 bp, 14 predicted proteins | sample MGYA00511676_ERZ772969 | MGnify/ENA primary metagenome ERZ772969 (study PRJEB29015, sample SAMEA2737651) | human gut metagenome | biome: human gut; feature: human-associated habitat; material: faeces | place: China | collected 2012 ... | reverse complement strand
CGTTGTTTATCACACGGAGGTAAAAGGATATGGTAGTACAACACAATTTAACAGCAATGAATGCAAACAGAATGCTCGGCATCACGACAGGTCAGCAGGCAAAGTCCTCGGAGAAGTTGGCTTCCGGCTACAGGATCAATCGTGCGGCAGACGACGCAGCAGGTCTGACGATCTCTGAGAAGATGAGAAAGCAGATCCGCGGACTTGACCGTGCATCGACAAACGCACAGGACGGTGTTTCCGCAGTGCAGACGGCAGAGGGAGCTTTGACAGAGGTGCATTCCATGCTGCAGCGTATGAATGAGCTTGCAGTACAGGCATCCAACGGAACAAACTCTGTAGGAGACCGTCAGGCGCTTCAGAACGAGATCGCACAGTTGACAACAGAGATCGATCGTGTGGCAGAGACCACAAAGTTCAACGAGAGCTATCTGCTTAAGGGAGACGGAACGACTGTCAAGGAGTACATGAAGGCACATGATGCCGGATTAAAGGGAACAATGACAGAAACTCTTGACAGAGCGACCTTTATTGTAGATGAATTAAAGAGCGGTCAGTCTGTAACGATTGGTGGAAAGGGTTATACTGTTGGTTCTCTTAAAGCTGATATAGATAAGAAATTCGATGCAGCTGTAACAAAGGTCAACGATACAGTTACCATTGACGGAAAGCAGTATAAAATTGTTGCTGATACTGGTAAAACAGATTGGGATAAGGGAGAAGTTAAGCTGGCAGATTTAGCACAGCTGAAGCAGAAGATTAAGGATACAAGTACGGTTGAATTTGCTGATGGAACAAAACTAGTCGGAATGGGAGCAGATGCTAATACAGATGGCATTTCTGATGTTAATTCCTCTATTATTACAGCGGATAAAGCGTATAATCTGATGGAGGATGAGTTAGAGAAAGCAAATAATATCGGTGTATCCAATGCGGATGGTGATAAGGCAGTAGTTACGCATGGTAATCCGGCGAATGGTAAAGTAGAGTTCACCATTGACAAGGGCTACGCAGATGTTTCCCAGAAGCTTTCCTTCAACCTTCAGGTCGGCGCAGATGCAGATATGACAAATAAGATCATCGTTGATGTCAACGCTATGGATTCCGCTTATCTTGGAATCAAGGGCTTAAACATCGCAGATGATACAGGAGCAGCCGCAACCTATGCGGTTGACGCGATCTCTGACGCATTGGCAAAGGTTTCCGAGCAGCGTTCGGCACTCGGTGCAGTACAGAACCGCTTAGAGCACACGATCGCAAACCTTGACAACGTAGTGGAGAATACAACGGCATCCGAGTCCCGCATCCGTGACACTGACATGGCAGAAGCAATGGTAGAATACAGCAAGAACAACATCCTTGCACAGGCAGGTCAGTCAATGCTTGCACAGGCAAATCAGGCAACACAGGGTGTTCTTGCGCTGCTGCAGTAATTTATTAAAATGACTGTGAAAAACGGTCGGTATCAAAGAGGATTTCCAAATGTGCATGCGCACGTTTGGAATCCTCTTTTTGCCGTTAGATTTTCATGTGATAAAAATAAATCAGCGGCTTATTGCAGCGAAAGCAGAGGGAGATTGACGGCGGGAATGCATAAGCGGCCTATGGGAGATCGCAGAGGCGCAGCCCGGGTTTTTCGTCAACCTGCTTCCCTTTTTTGACAAAAACTGTCACTTTGACGAACGCTTTTGGAAACAATCTCAATGACTGTGAGATTGTACAAGAATTGCGGAATTTCTTTGTGTAGCCGGTCTATGGTGTTTTTTTAATTTTTTTTGTATAGTAAATATAACAAAAACGTAAGGATTTTTTAGGAGGTACATACACCAATGGCAAGCTTATCAATGAAAGATATCTGCAAGGTTTATCCAAACGGCTTTGAGGCAGTTAAGAATTTCAACCTTGAGGTGGAGGATCAGGAATTTATTATTTTCGTAGGACCGTCAGGATGCGGTAAGTCTACGACGCTTCGTATGATCGCAGGCTTGGAGGAGATTTCTTCCGGTGAGTTTTATATCGACGGCAAGCTGATGAATGATGTTGAGCCGAAGGACAGGGATATTGCGATGGTATTCCAGAACTACGCGCTTTATCCGCATATGACCGTATTTGACAATATGGCGTTTGGTCTGAAATTAAGAAAGGTTCCAAAGGACGAGATCAAGAAAAAGGTAGAGGAGGCTGCGAAAATCCTTGACCTTGAGAAGCTTTTGGATCGTAAGCCGAAGGCTCTTTCCGGAGGTCAGAGACAGCGTGTTGCGATGGGACGTGCGATCGTCCGTAATCCGAAGGTATTCCTGATGGATGAGCCGTTATCCAACCTGGATGCAAAGCTGCGTGTGCAGATGCGTTCCGAGATCGCTTCCCTGCATAACAGACTGAAAGCAACGATCATCTACGTTACACATGATCAGACGGAGGCTATGACATTAGGTACAAGAATCGTCGTATTAAAGGACGGCGTGATCATGCAGGTAGATTCTCCGCAGAAGCTGTACAATGAACCAAATAATTTATTTGTTGCCGGATTTATCGGCTCTCCGCAGATGAACTTTGTGGATGCAGCATGTAAGGTAGAGGGAGAGAAGGTAACGCTTACCTTTGAGAATACAACGATCACACTGCCTCCTGCAAAAGCTAAGAAGCTGGCAGACGGCGGCTACAACGGAAAGACGGTTGTAATGGGTATCAGACCGGAGGATATCGGCGATTCCCAGATCGAGATCGAGGCACACAAGGATGCTTCCTTTGAGACAGAGGTGACCGGATATGAGCTTTTAGGATCAGAGGTTTTGTTATACTTTAACGTAGCGGGCGGCGCAATGACTGCAAAGGTTGACTCAAGAACGACTGCACGCATGGGAGATCATATCAAGCTCGCAATGGATCCGGAAAAGATTCATGTATTTGACAAAGAAACTGAATTGACAATCACAAATTAATTCAGTAAAATAAAAACAGGTATAGACAAAAACTGGGTGCGGCTGTACCCAGTTTTTATGCGTGTGACGCAGGGATAGAAAGGTAGGAGAAATGATTTCAAATCACAGGATTCAGGTAGCGTTAGAAGAAATACAGGAAATTTCCAAAATGGATCTGGCAGTTTACACGGAAAAGGGAAAGCAGATAGCCGCGACGTTTCAGCCGGATCAGGATATGGAGGCTGCGGTTGTTTCTTTTGCCGACTCTATGGCGGAGAGTCAGATGCTTTCCGGTTGTCATTTTTTTAAGGTGATGGTAGACGGAGAGTTGGAATATGTTCTTTTGACGCGCTCCCCTGCGGAGGATGCATATATGGTGGGACGCTTGGCGGTGTGCCAGATCCGCAATCTGGTGTCGGCGTATATGGAGCAGTTTGACCGCAATAATTTTATGCAGAATATTCTTCTCGGAAATATGCTTGTGGTAGATATGTATAACAAAGCGAAGAAGCTTCATATCGAGCAGACAGAGCGCGTGGTATTTGTCATCGATCTGGAAAACAGCAAGGATTCTGCCGCGATGGAGCTGGTAAAGAACCTTTTTATGACAAGGGCGAAGGATTTTGTCACAGAGGTGGACGAGCAGAGCATCATACTGATCAAGGACACGGAGGAGCTGCAGGATGATGAAAAGCTTGATGCGCTGGCGGCCATGATCGTGGATAACATGCATACAGAGGCGATGGTGCGCGCACGCGTGGGATATGGAAACCGCGTGACGAATCTACAGGATATTGCAAGGTCTTATCAGGAGGCAAAGATGGCGCTTGAGGTCGGCAGGATTTTCTACGCGGAGAAGGAGACGGTCGCTTACCGCTATCTTGGCATTGGGCGTTTGATCTATCAGCTTCCGATGTCGCTGTGTGAGATGTTTATCCATGAGGTATTCGGGGATGAGATACCGGATGTATTTCAGGAGGAGACGACAACGACGATTCAGAAATTTTTTGAAAATAATCTGAATATCTCGGAGACGGCGCGGCAGCTTTATGTACACAGGAATACACTGGTATACCGTCTGGAACGTTTACAGAAGATTATCGGGCTTGATATTCGCAGATTTGACGATGCGATGACTTTTAAAATTGCTATGATGGTAATTTCGCATATGCAGTATGTAGAGGAGCGGCAATAGCGTATTTGCCGGGAGAGACAGGAGATGTGCGTGGAAGTGCAGGAAAATTCGCTTCCGCGTATTTTTTCGTTTTAAATTAGGAAATTTCCTGTTTCAGATCGGATAAAACGGACGGTAGGGATCGCGTTGCGGCGGATCGACAGATGCTGCAGACGCAGTCGGCTACGGGAGGAGTGTCTCATGGCAAAACATATGTTCTAAATTGCTTGCATATCAGTGGAAAAGTATGGTATAGTAGCAAAAGACGCATTTTGAGCAGAAAGACGAGGTTTTAAGAAATGGCAAAGACAGCAGCTTACGACGAGAGCAGTATTTCCGTATTGGAGGGATTGGAAGCCGTCAGGAAAAGACCCGGTATGTATATCGGAAGCGTGTCGAGGAAGGGGCTGAATCATTTGATCTATGAGATTGTAGATAATGCGGTGGACGAGCATTTGGCAGGGGCTTGCGATACGATCTATGTGACGCTGGAGGCAGACGGTTCCTGTACCGTGGAGGATAACGGGCGGGGCGTTCCGATCGGGATGCACGCGAAGGGCGTTTCCGCGGCGCGGATTGTCTACACGACGCTCCATGCGGGCGGGAAATTCGATGATTCCGCATACAAGACGAGCGGAGGTCTGCACGGAGTGGGTTCCTCTGTCGTTAATGCGCTCTCGACGTATCTGGATGTGGAGATCAGCCGCGAGGGGTATGTGCATCATGACCGCTATGAGCGAGGCGTTCCTGTCGTGGAGCTGGAAAACGGCTTGCTGCCGAAGCTTGGAAGGACGAAAAAGACGGGAACGAAGGTCAACTTTCTGCCTGATCCCGAGATTTTTGAAAAGACAAGATTTAAGGAGGATGAAGTCAAGAGTCGTCTGCACGAGACGGCTTACTTAAATCCCGCGCTTACGATTATTTATGAGGATCGCAGGGGCGAGCAACCGGAGCAGATCGTCTACCATGAAAATGAGGGGATTCAGGGATTTGTCAAGGATATTAATAAGAACAGCGAGGTTCTTCACGATGTCATCTATTTTAAGGGAGAAGCAGAGGGCATTACAGTGGAGGCGGCATTTCAGTATACCAACGAGTTTCATGAGAATATCCTTGGATTTTGCAACAATATTTTTAATGCGGAGGGCGGTACGCATATCACAGGTTTTAAGACGGTGTTTACGACCGTGATCAATTCCTATGCCAGAGAGCTTGGCATCCTAAAGGAAAAGGACGCGAATTTTACGGGAGCTGACGTAAGAAATGGGCTGACGGCTGTCGTTTCGATCAAGCATCCGGATCCGAGGTTCGAGGGACAGACAAAGACGAAGCTTGACAATCAGGATGCCTCGCGTGTGACGGCGAAGGTCACGGGAGATGAGATACAGCTTTATTTCGATAAAAATCTCGATACGTTAAAAACAGTCATCTCCTGTGCCGAGAAGGCGGCGAAAATCCGCAAGTCGGAGGAGCGGGCAAAGACAAATCTTTTGACAAAGCAGAAGTTTTCCTTTGATTCCAACGGTAAGCTGGCAAATTGTGAGAGCAGGGATGCTTCCGTCTGTGAGATTTTTATCGTGGAGGGAGATTCAGCGGGCGGCTCAGCCAAGACGGCGAGAGACAGAAGCTTTCAGGCGATCCTCCCGATTCGCGGAAAGATTTTGAATGTAGAGAAGGCGAGTATCGACAAAGTCCTTGCCAATGCCGAGATCAAGACGATGATCAATGCATTCGGCTGCGGATTTTCGGAGGGGTACGGCAATGATTTTGATATTACGAAGCTTCGCTATGACAAGATCATCATTATGGCAGATGCCGATGTCGACGGCGCGCATATTTCCACGCTGCTTTTGACACTGTTTTACCGCTTTATGCCGGAGCTTATTTATGAGGGGCATGTCTATGTTGCAATGCCGCCTCTTTATAAGGCGATTCCGGGAAGGGGTGAGGAGGAGTATCTCTATGATGATGCGGCGCTGGAGCGCTATCGGCGCACACACAAAGGAAGCTTTACACTGCAGCGCTATAAGGGTCTTGGAGAGATGGATGCAGAGCAGCTTTGGGAGACAACACTCGACCCGAAACGGCGTATGCTAAAGAGGATTGAGATCGAGGACGGCCGTATGGCGTCTGATATTACTGAGCTTTTGATGGGCAACGACGTGCCTCCGAGAAAAACATTTATCTATGAGCATGCGACAGACGCGCAGCTTGATATATAGCGGCAGTCTGGTGCGGAGAGATAGAAAGGGAGCAGAAGTATGAGAGAGGAAGAACAGATTATTCGGACGGAATATTCTGAGTTAATGCAGAAATCTTATATCGACTATGCAATGAGCGTGATCGTGGCGCGCGCGCTGCCGGATGTGAGGGACGGGCTAAAGCCGGTGCAAAGACGTACGCTTTACGATATGTATGAGCTTGGGATTCGTTATGATAAGCCGTACCGTAAGAGCGCGCGTATTGTCGGCGATACGATGGGTAAGTATCATCCGCATGGCGACAGCTCGATCTACGGGGCGCTTGTTGTCATGGCGCAGGAGTTTAAGATGGGACTGCCGCTCGTGGACGGACACGGTAATTTCGGATCGATCGAGGGCGACGGCGCGGCGGCGATGCGATATACCGAGGCACGGTTAAAGAAAATTACGCAGGAGGCATATCTCGCCGATCTGGATAAGGACGTCGTCGATTTTGTGCCGAATTTCGACGAGACGGAGAAAGAGCCTTTGGTACTTCCCGTAAAAGTGCCGAATCTTCTGCTAAACGGGGCGGAGGGGATTGCAGTCGGGATGACGACGAGTATTCCGCCGCATAATTTCACGGAGGTGATTGACGGCGTCATCGCTTACATGAAGAATCCTGACATTAACACGGAGCAGATGATGCAGTATATTCCGGGTCCTGATTTTCCGACGGGAGGCATCGTGGCAAATCAGGATGATCTGCTTGCCATTTATGCTACCGGCATGGGTAAGATCAAGCTCCGCGGCAAGGTGGAAATCGAGCACGGTAAGGGCGGCAAGGACCGTCTTGTGATCACGGAGATTCCGTATACGATGATCGGGGCGAATATCGGTAAATTTTTAAATGACGTCTACAGCTTGGTGGAGACGAAAAAGACGAGTGATATTGTAGATATTACGAACCAGTCGTCAAAGGAGGGCATCCGCATTGTCATCGAGATGCGGCGCGGTGCAGACGCCGAGAATCTGAAGAACCTCCTTTATAAAAAAACAAAGCTTGAGGACACCTTTGGTGTGAATATGCTCGCCGTGGCAGACGGAAGACCGGAGACAATGGGAATTGTGCCGATCATCCGTCACCATGTGGATTTTCAATATGAGCTGGCGACACGCAAATATCAAACGCTGCTGGCAAAGGAGCTTGAGCGCCGGGAGATCCAGGAGGGACTTATCCGTGCGTGCGATGTGATCGATCTGATCATCGAGATTTTGCGCGGAAGTACGAATGTGAAGGAGGCAAGGGCATGTCTGACGGCAGGGATCACGGAGGGCATCCGCTTTAAGTCTGCCGAGTCAAAAAAGGAAGCCGCGCAGCTTCGTTTTACAGAGCGTCAGGCAGATGCAATTTTGGAAATGCGCCTGTATAAGCTGATCGGTCTTGAGATCGAGGCGCTGATGAAGGAGCATGAAAAGACGCTTGCCAATATCGCGAGGTATGAGGAGATTTTAAACAGCCGCGCTGTTATGGCGAAGGTGATCATCCGGGAGCTGGAAGGGTACAAAAAGGAGTATGGCGCGCCGCGTCGGACGGTGATCGACAATCTCAAAGAGGTCGTGCTGGAGGAGAAGAAGATCGAGGAGACGGACGTGGTCTTTTTGATGGATCGATTCGGATATGCCAAGACAATTGATGTGGCGGTCTATGAGAGAAATAAGGAGGCGGCAGATGCAGAGAACCGTTATGTGATCACCTGTAAGAATACGGATAAGATATGTATTTTTACAAATACGGGTCAGATGCATTTGCTAAAGGTGCTCGACATCCCGTTTGGAAAGTTTCGCGATAAGGGAACGCCGATCGATAATCTGAGCAATTATAACAGCAGCGAGGAAAACTTTATCTTTATTCGGAATCTTGGGGCTCTTTGTTCCTCAAAGGTGATCTTCGGCACGAAGGCGTCCATGCTTAAGGTTGTGGACGGCAGTGAGTTTGACGTGGCAAAGCGCACAACGGCGGCGACAAAGCTCAATGAGGGCGATGAACTGCTCTTTGTCGGCTGTATGGAGGGAAATGAGACGATTGTGATGCAGTCGGAGAAGGACTTTTTCCTGCGCATTGAGGCGGCTTCCATACCGGAGAAGAAGAAGGGGGCAGCCGGTGTGCGGGGAATGCGTCTTGGTACGGGAGACGCTCTTGCGGCGATCTATCTGCTGAAGGAGGGCGAGACTGTCAGCGCAGAGGTGAAGGGCAAGGAATGTGCCTTAAATCGTCTGCACATCGGAAATCGTGATACGAAAGGAACGAAGCGGTCATGAGAGCGATTTTATTTGATCTGGACGGAACGATCATCAATTCCGAGGAGGGCATTACAAAATGCGTGCAGTATGCGTTAAAGGCATATGGCGTTGATGAGCCTGATTTAAAGAAGTTGCTGTGCTTTATCGGTCCGCCCTTGGAGCCTGTCTTTCAGGAAAAATACGGGATGACAGGGCAGGAGGCATGGGAGGCGGTCGAGAAGTACAGAGAGCGGTTTGACGTGAAGGGGATTTTTGAGTGCTGTCTGTATGAGGGAGTGGAAAAGGTGATCCGCTCTCTCTGGGAAAAGGGCTATGTGCTGGCGCTTGCCTCCTCAAAGCCGGAGGCTGCGTGCAGACGCATTTTAAAGCATTTTGATTTGCTGCGATATTTTCATGAGGTTGTCGGCTCGACGCTGGACGGCAGCATCAGCACAAAGCAGGAGGTGCTGGAGGAGCTTGAGCGCAGAATGGCGCATCTTGCGATCGGAAAAGAGCAGATGTGCCTGATCGGAGATACAAAATATGATGCAGCGGGAGCAAAGGCGTTCGGCATTGCATGTATCGGAGTGAGCTATGGATTTGGAACAGAGCAGGAGCTGCTTGCAGCGGGAGCAGAAGCAGTTTTTGCGGGAATTGAGGAAGTGGAGAACTATATTGAAAAAAACAGGTGCGTATAAAATCTGGCAGGTAATTTATCCGATCGGGATTTACTATGTTGTTTCCAGTGTGATATACTTTTTTGTGACAATGTTTCTCGGAGGAGAGAAACAGACCTATATGCTGCGTCAGCTGATCTGCGCGGCAGGTACGATACCGACAATCCTGTCGTTTTACCGCGCGGACAGACAGCTTGAGACGGTTGTATACGGAGTAGATGAACAGACGCGCGCACAGACGATCCGGAATATCGTCTGCTCGCTTGGTGCAGGGGCGATGCTTGGGATGGCAGTCAATAATGTGATCGCGATGACGCCGTTGATCAAGGTGTCTGCCGGCTTTGGGGAGGCAAACAGTTCTTTTTTTGCAGGAACGGTGCTCTATGAGCTGCTCGGCTCCTGTCTGATCATTCCGTTTGCGGAGGAGCTTTTGTACCGCGGTGTTGTATGGAAGCGTCTGCGGATGCTTTTTGGGAATCTGTCCGCGCTTATTTTGTCTGCGGTATTGTTTGGCGTCATGCATGTGAATCTGGTGCAGTTTTTGTATGCGGGGATCCTTGGACTGCTTCTGGCATATCTGATGCAGACGACGGGAAGGCTGTATGCGCCGGTTCTTGGTCACATAGCAGCCAATGTCGCGGCAGTTGTGCGGCAGGAGACAGGATGGCTTGACTTTGCCTACCAGCCGACAGCCGCGGGGATCGGCTTTTCGGCACTGTTATTTGCGGGAGCCTTTGTACTGCTTTGGTATCACGCAAAGCGGACAGAGAGAAAGGAGGAGAATCATGCAGGAGAATAATTGGAATCAGCAGTATCAGCCGCCATATGGGCAGCAGGGACCGGAGCGGAAGGGATTTGCCATCGCCTCGTTGGTGCTTGGAATCCTCTCAATCGTACTCTGCTGTATGTACGGAGGACTTTTATTCGGCATTCCCGGAGCGATTTTGGGAATCGTTTCTTTGGTAAAGCATGAGAGTAAGATGGGAATGGCGATTGCGGGAATCATTACCTCCTATGTGGGAATTATCTATGGGATTGTCTTGCTGATGACGGTCATGATGACGGTTCGGGTAGGAATGGAGCAGTTCAACAGCGAGTGGTATCAGACGATGGAGGAGCTGTACGGTGTTCCGGGGGAGTCGGAGGGAACACTGGCGAATAACGACGAAAAGCTGCCGGAGGAGGAAGTCACGGAGAGCACACAGGAGACGGAGACGCACGAGACAAACGAAGAAAATCCGTTTGCCGGAAATTCTTATGTCATGGGAGACGGCTCGGTTATTTATCTGGAGGCGGACGGCACCTTTATCTGGTATGAGGACGATGCGGTACATGAGGATCATTATGTGACAGGAACGTATGACGCATACCGTGCCGAGCTTGCGGAATCTTATCTTATGACATATCTTGGAGTATATGGGAAGACGGAGGAGGAGCTTGCCGGACTATATCAGGGTATCAAGAAGGATGAGACCTATACAAAGGAGGACTTCGTCTGCCTTGTGCTTCATAATGAATCTGTGATCGCAGAGGGGACGGAGCAGGCAACAGAGGCTTATGACACAAATTACATGGGCTATTATATCAATGAGTCCTATGATGCCGTAAATATGGCGGACGGAGCGGCAGCGTCCTTTGGCAGGCGATGAGTTAAGAAAAGCTTAAGAAAGCGCAAAATGATTTTTAATAGAATGGTTAAACTTTTGAAATGGATGCTGTTTAAGATAGGAACAGCGTCCATTTTGCCGCTTTATAGGAACCTTCGTCCCCTATAAAGCAAAACCCTCCGGGGGATCGCACTGCGGCGGAATGGAGCTTGTCTGCCATGAAGGGCAGAGGCTGCCCGCGCAGCCGGACGCAGGTGCTGTGCAGTATGGATGTGAGAAAGGTGAGGAGAGGGAAGATTATGAAACGTGGCACAAGGGAGCAGAGTACGAGGATGACAGGGGAGGAGAAAAGGCGGCGTTTGCAGCAGAAGCGTCTCAGACAGCAGAAAAAAAGGAGACGGCGCCTTGCATTTTTCGCACTGCAATGTGTGATGATAGGATCGATCGCGTTTTTAATTTGGAACATTAAGCTGCAGCTTGGAAAAAATAAGGAGGTTTTCGCACAGGAAGCGGAAGTCATGCCTCATGAAGCCGATCGGAATATGAGCGCGGAACAAGATGAGACAGAGAGCGGAGATTATGTGCAGAAGGTCGGACTTGATATGGTAGACAAGCCTCTGAAGCGTTCTGGGGAGGAGGTCTTGGAGCGTCTGGAGGAGCTGGCAGAGGAAAACGGACAGATTCGCGAGGTCTTAAAGCAGCAGGAAGCTTATCCCCCGAATATGCTTGAGGCACTGGCAAATAACCCTGAGATGGCAGATTTTGTGCTGGGGTATTTGGAAGCGGACGGCAGCGTATCGGGCGGCTTGACAGAGAGTGAGCGCAGGCAGGAGCATCCGCTGTTTTTGCAGTGGGACCCGCGTTGGGGCTATCAGTCCTATGGTGATGACAGCAATATCGGCTTAGCCGGCTGCGGGCCAACCTGTCTGTCGATGGCGCTTTATGAGCTTACCGGGGATTCCTCTTTGACACCGGATGTGATCGCGGAATACAGCATGGAAAACGGCTACTATATGAAGGGGACGGGAACGCTTTGGGCGCTGATCGAGGATGTGCCGCCCCGTTATGGTCTGAATGTGGAGCGGCCGGCGTTAAATGAGGCGTCATGGAAGGCGTGTCTGGATAACGGACAGGTGCTGATCTGCGCTGTGCGTCCGAGAGATTTTACGGCGGCAGGGCATTTTATTGTCATTTATGATTATAACAAGGAAGGGTTTTTGGTAAACGATCCGAATTGTGTGGCGCGCAGTAAAAAAAGCTGGTCGTTTGACCGCATCGGCAGTCAGATAAAGCAGGTGTGGGCGATTGGCAGGCAGGTTGCATGACGCATTGCATAGGGGCAGTGAAAAAGGTAGGGAAACGGAAAATGGAACCTGAAGTGAAAGAGAAGGATTGTAAAGCTGCATTTTTTTCTGTATAATACATAGAAAGTATAGGAAAATAGGAGGTAAGAGATGAGTGATTTTACATTTAGTACATTAGAGTATCAGAGACCGGACTTTGCGGCAGTCGGATCATTTGCAGAGCAGATGGCGGAGCGGATGAAGCAGGCAGGCTCTTATGAGGAATTAAAGGCGCTGATGAAGGAGAGTGAGGAGGCTTCCAAGGACTTCTCAACGATGTGCGTGATCGCCTCTATCCGCAATACCCTGGATACGAGAGACGAGTTTTATGAGAAGGAGCAGGAGTACATCGACGAGCAGACGCCTTTGATCACGCCAAAGTTTCTGGCGATGGATGCGGCGCTTTTGAACAGTCCGTTTCGGGCAGACATTGAGAAGGAGTACGGCAAACAGTATTTCGTGCAGAAGGAGCTGGAAAAAAAGATATTCTGTGAGGCGAATATCCCGCTGATGCAGCAGGAGGCAAAGCTGACGAATGAATACCAGAAGATGATGGCGACAGCGGAGATCCCGTTTGATGGAAAGACGTTAAATCTTTATGGCGTGCAGAAATATTTTGAGCATGAGGACAGAAGCATCCGCGCGGCGGCGGTGAAGGCGTACTCTGATTTTTATCATAAGAATGAGGAGCGTCTGGAGGAGATCTGGGATGAACTGATCAAAATCCGCAATGAGATGGGAAGAAATCTTGGCTATGAGAACTTCATTCCGGTCGGCTATATGCAGCAGGGACGTACGGACTACGGACAGAAGGAGGTTGAGTCCTTCCGCGAGCAGGTGCTTACGGAAATTGTACCGCTCTGTGAGAAGCTGTATGAGGCACAGAGAAAAAGGCTTGGAATCGATACGCTGAAATTCTATGATGAATCGCGCGTGTTTGCAGACGGCAATGCAGTTCCGGCAGGGGATGATGATTTTATGGTGGAGCAGGCGAGAAAAATGTACCATGAGATCAGCCCGGAGACAGGGGAGTTTATCGACTTTATGATCGAGCATGAGCTGATGGATCTAAAAAATAAGCCGGGAAAGGCGTCGACCGGATACATGACGTATCTGGCGCGTTACCAGTCTCCGTTTGTATTCTCCTGCTTTAACCAGACGATCTTTGATATGCAGGTGCTCACACATGAGCTTGGCCATGCGTTTGCCGGATACATGGCGATGCGTCACCAGCCGGTCATGGAATATTACTCCGAGTCTACGGATATTGCGGAGATCCATTCGATGTCGATGGAGCAGTTTTCTTATCCTTATGCGGAGCAGTTCTTCGGGGAGGATGCAGATAAGTTCCGTTTTGCACATCTGCAGGAGGCGATGACGTTTGTACCGTTTGGGGTGGCAGTCGATGAATTTCAGCATATCTGCTATGCAAATCCGTCCCTGACGCCGAAGGAGCGCACGCTGGAGTGGAAGAAGCTTGAGGAGAAATATATGCCGTGGAGAAAATACGATGCGGATGATTTCTTTGACCGCGGCGGATATTGGTATCACAAGCTGCATATTTATTTATATCCGTTCTACTATATCAACTATACGCTCACGACGATGGGAGCGATGGAGTTCAAGAAAAAGAATTACGAGGATCACGCGGCAGCATGGGAGGATTACTTAAAGCTGTGTAAGTGCGGCGGCAGCATGAGCTATCTGGAGACGCTCCGTCATGCGAACGTACACAATCCGTTTGAGGCTGGCAGTGTGAAAAATGCGATCAGCGTAGCAAAGGATGAGTTGTTTGCAAGCAAATATATGAAGGAAGACTAAGGCTGCAGCAAAAGACGGGAAAGGAGAGAGCCTTATGGAGGAATTGACAGAGCTCGCCAAAAAGCAGCTCCGTTTCCAGAAGATCATCACAGGACTTTTGGCAGCGGTTCTTGTGGTCGTGCTGGCGGTGGGACTGATGTTTATCAGTCAGGTCAAACAGATGAGCACAGCTATAAAGTCATCGGCAGAGCGTCTGCAGGAGATTGATGTGGATGCGATCAATCAGACGGTTTCCGGCACGCAGGAGCTGCTTGAGAGCGTCGATCAGCTCTCGGCAGCGATCGATCAGGTGACGGTAAGTGTTGAGGAATTTGACAGCTGGATAGACGGTCTGTTTGGGAGAGAATAGCATAGAGAGGCAGACGCCGACAGGGCGTCTGTCTCTCTTTTTCTGTTGACATAAGAGTAGCTCGCGAAGCGTGTCGCTCGTTGTTTATAGAAAAGGTTGTTCCTATAAAGCAAAACCCTCCGTGGGAATGCACTGCGGCGGAAGGGAAATATTTTCTTGTGAAAAGTATATTCTGAAAGGATGATGCGTCAGCGTTGTTTCCGCTTCTTTTTCTTGGCAGGAGTTTTTTTGGCAACGCTGTAACCGAATGTGCCAAGTTTTTTTTCAAGCAGAAAATATTCACCGTGGGAGTAGGACACAAGACCTGTCCGGTTCAGATGAAATTTACCGCGGTCATCGATCGCGTCTGCGTCTACAGTGACGGCGACAACGTCAGCGAGAATCATATGATGGCTGCCGAGCGGCAGAATCTGCCGGACGCGGCACTCAATATTGACGGGACTCTCGGCGATGCCGGGCACGGAGACCTCACGCGGCGCCTGTGGCGTCAGATGAAGCTCCTCAAATTTATCGACGTCCCTGCCGGAGCGGACGCCACAGTAATCGGCGGCGCGCACTAAGGCTTCCGTAGTCAGATTTACGACAAACTCGCCGGATGCTTCGATCATATGATAGGAGTAGCGTTCCGGACGGACGGAAATCGAGAGCATCGGCGGATTGGTGCAGACCGTTCCCGCCCATGCGACGGTGATGATGTTTGGTTTACCTGACAGGGCGGGATTCGGGCATTGGGGATCGTCCGGATCCGGATACTTACAGCTTACCATGACCGCCGGGAGCGGGTAGAGCATATTGCCTGGTTTAAATTCCTGCTTTGACATAAGGTTCTCCATTTCAAATATCACTTCTCTGTTTCAGTAACTTTTATTTCATCAAAATATCCATCAGGTAGGCGTAAACGTCCTCATTCTGCTTTTTCCAGTTGTTGCAGACTGCCTCCGCCTGTTCCTTTTTTTTGACGGTGAGCGTCAGGTCGATCAGGTTTGTGCCGCGCTCACGGAACTGGCAGCGGACGGCATAGTCCTGATTCGGCGTTTTGTAATAGTCCGCAAGAATGGAGTTGACAGTCCGAAGCTCCATTTTATTTTTCTCGAAGTAGGCGATCGTGTCGTGCTCAATGGCATCCGTCAGCTTGTCGCGGAAGAAGCCGAGCGTTTCTTTGCCCGCTGCGGTGATCGAATACTGCGTATTGTTGTGGGTGGATTCAAAGCGGATCAGGTCTGCGTCGGTAAGATCGTTTAGCACCTGTTGGACGCGAAAATAGTCGGTGTATTCCTGTTCCAGAAAAAAGTTGGAAATCTGTGTATTTGTCAGCGGAAAATCTACTTTATCCAGCATATTTAAAATCGTGAGCTTATAAATGGTAAATGGTTCAGCCATAAGATTCTTCCTTCCCGTTCGTTTGAAAATATTTGCCCTGCCAGAGATTTTTCTCGCGGAGATTTCTCTGGATCGTATTTAGGACGCGCTTTTTATCGGTGCTCCATAAGGGCGCAAGTAAGAGGCTGCGCGGACCGTCGCCCGTTAAGCGGTGGATGACGATTGACGGAGGCAAAAGCGTAATGCAGTCAGCCACAAGCTCGCAATATTCCGCAAGCGAAAAAAGCGGAAACGGTTCTTTCTCATACCAAAGTCCGAGTTCCGTATTTTTTAAAACATGCAAAAGCTGGAGCTTGATCCCTTGCAGCGGCAGCGATGCGGCATAGGAGACGGAGGCGCGCATCATTTCCACCGTTTCCCCCGGAAGTCCGAAAATTAAGTGGGTAACAACCGTAATGCCGCGTGCAGAAAGCGCCAAGACGGCAGCCTCATATTGGGCGTGGCAAAAGCCACTGTGGATCAGCTTTAGGGTATCGTCATGCATGGTCTGTAAGCCAAGCTCGATCCAGACCGGCTTTTTGGTGTTTAATTCTTCCAGTAAATCGAGCACCTCGTCTGAAAGACAGTCACATCTGGTCGAGATGGAAAGCGCCGCGATCTGCGGGTGAGAGATTGCTTCCGTAAAAATTTTACGCAGATATGAAAGCGGCGCGTAGGTGTTTGTATATGCCTGAAAATAAGCAATAAATCTCTTGCAGCCGGTCTTTGCGGCAATGCGTTTTTTTGCTTCCGTGATCTGAGCGGTGACAGAGAGCGCAGGCGCGGCGGCAAAATCACCGGAGCCTCC
>ERZ772969.1609-NODE-1609-length-16572-cov-4.108373_pt1 | contig 16572 bp, 18 predicted proteins | sample MGYA00511676_ERZ772969 | MGnify/ENA primary metagenome ERZ772969 (study PRJEB29015, sample SAMEA2737651) | human gut metagenome | biome: human gut; feature: human-associated habitat; material: faeces | place: China | collected 2012 ... | reverse complement strand
TTCGCAGGCGAAACTCTTTTTATGGAACACTTTTTTAATGATAACTGGCAGAGAGGAGTAGCGTATGAAAAATAATACTGATAAAAAATACAAGAGAGTTCATCCGATGAACTTTTTCGTTCTGTTTCTGGCCGGCATTATCAATGCAGTCGGAGTGACGATTTTTCTTGCACCGGTCAATTTATATGACAGCGGCTTTTCAGGGACAGCTATGCTTTTATGGGAGCTGACGCCGGATGAACTGACGCTTTCTTTTTTTTTGATCGTCTTAAACGTACCGTTCTTTTTATATGGGTATCGAAAACAAGGACTTTTGTTTACCGTGTATTCGCTGTTTGCGGTAGCCGTGTATTCGTCAGCTTCTTATCTGATCACCTATGTGTTTCCGGTTGACGTGAGCACGGCGTCTCCCATTGCGGGTACGGATTTGCTTTTGTGCGCGGTGTTTGGCGGGATGATTTCCGGTATAGGGAGCGGGCTTACGATCCGTTTTGGCGGTGCGATTGACGGGGTGGAGGTTCTGGCAGTTATTTTTGCGAAGCGTCTTGGGCTGACCGTCGGAAATTTTGTCATGATCTACAATGTATTTCTCTATATTTTCGTAGGGGCTGTCACGCACAGCTTTATTTTGCCGCTGTATTCGATCCTTACCTACTGTGCCGCGTTAAAGTCGGTTGATTTTATTGTGGAGGGCTTTGATAAGGCAAAATCTGCAATGATCATCACAACGCGTGAGCAGGAAATCAGCGATGCGCTTTCCGAGGCATTTGGGAGAGGGATTACGCATATTGATGCAAAGGGATACTATGCAGGCAGGGAGCAGACGATCATTTATTTTGTCGTCAACCGCTTTCAGATCGCAAAGATGAAGGATATTGTTTCAGAAATTGACAGTCAGGCGTTTGTGACGATCACGGAGGTATCCGATATGATGGGAAGCAGCCTGAAGGAAGGATATTCCAAAAGAAAAAATGTTTTTCGGGAATCAGAGTGATGGACAGATCGTGCTTGGGAAGGGAGAGGTACATGAAATTTATCAAAAGTATATTGCGGGGAGTCGCGATTGGAATCGCAAATATCATTCCGGGTGTCAGCGGCGGAACGATGATGGTATCAATGGGGATTTACGATGAGGTCATCTGTGCGGTTACCGGAATTTTTCGTCAGTGGAAGCAGAGCGTGCGGACGCTCTTTCCCTATGCAGTCGGAATGGGGGCGGGGATCGTTGGGCTCTCCTTTGTCATCAGTCATCTTTTTGCACGCTATCCGCTGCAGACGGCAATGCTTTTTATCGGTCTTATTTTTGGAGGACTGCCGCTTCTTTTGCCAAAGGTAGCAGGGCGGATGCCAAGTGCTGCGGAGCTTGCGGTTTTTGCGGCATTTTTTGGATTGATCGTCTGGATGCAGTTTTGGGGGGAGGGACACAGCAAGCTGCTTGCGGTGGATGCAAGGACGATGTTCTCTTTGTTCTTCATCGGGGCGCTTGCAGCCGCGGCAATGGTAATTCCGGGTGTCAGTGGTTCGATGCTTTTGATGTCTCTGGGTTATTACACGCCGATCATCGACCATATCAACGCATTTGTGATTGCAGTGGTAACTTTGGATTTTTCTACTGTTTGGTATTGCGTGGGCATTTTGGCGCCGTTTGGCGTCGGCGTTTTGCTCGGTGCGTTTCTGATCGCAAAGCTTGTGGAATATCTGTTAAAGCGCCATGAGCGGATGACTTATTTTGCGATCCTCGGACTGGTCGCAGCTTCGCCGGTTGCCGTTTTTGCCGGAAGCGGTGTCGCAGGGGCCGGCATCGGCGCATGGGCTGCAGGAATCATCCTGTTTGCGCTCGGTGTGGGGCTTGCATGGCTGCTTGGAAAGTAGGAGAAGCTGCAGTAAAATTAAATTGTCAGAAAATAAAGGAAAAAGTGCAGAAAAATCAAACGGTTTTTTTGTGCTTTTTTCTTTGAAAAATGTAAAAATGTGATACAATAGATTAGGATTAAGATTAACTTGGGAGTTTTGTATGAAGGAGAAAGAAGCAGAGTTTCTGCGCAGCCAGCGCAGAAAGCGCAGACGAATCGGAAAAATGAGACAGGCAATCATTCTGATCGTTGCAGGCTGGATCATTCTGTCCATGATCCTGATCGCATTTCTGTTTGTAAGAACCGAGGAGCTGGAAGACCAGCTGAAGCGTCTGCTTTTGACGGAGTCCTCCGCAGAGGCTATAAGCCCGTCCTGGCAGGAGGAAACGACAGAGGAGCAGCCGGCGCCTGAGGCGCTGGATGCAGAGACGGATACGGAGAACCTTGCAAAAGAGGGAGATGTACATAAGGTCTATCTGACGTTTGACAGCAGCCCTTCCAGATATACGGAGGAGATTTTAGATATTCTTGCCGCACATGAGGTCAAGGCAACCTTTTTTGTGATTGGCAGGGAGGATGAGGAGTCACAGGAATTGTACCGCCGTATCGCGGAGGATGGGCATACGCTTGGAATGCGCTCTTATTCTAACAGATACAGTGTGATCTATCGGTCGAAGGAAGCATTTGCAGAGGATTAGCGGAGGTTAAAGGATTATCTTTTTGCGCTTACGGGAGAGGAATGCAGTCTTTACCGTTTTCCGGGCGGGAGCGGCAATCAGATCAGCGATGTGCCAATGCAGGAGCTGATACAGTTTTTGAATGAACAGGGTGTGACCTATTATGATTGGAATGTTTCAGTGGGAGATAGTGCATCTGCCGCCTATACCGCAGAGGAAATAGTTGAAAATATCACCGGTGATGTAGTAAAATATAAGACATCGGTGGTGGCGCTCCAAGATGCTTCCGATGACAGGACAACGATGGAAGTCTTGGAACCCCTGATCGAATCGTTAACGGAGATGGGGGCAGAGTTTTTGCCGATTGATAAAAATACACGGGTGATACAGTCTGTGAAGGCGGACAGTGTGGATGCCCAATAAATACACGGAGGAAAGAACATGGGATTTTTTAAGGATTTTAAGGACGATTTTTCGCAGGCAGTCAATGATCTCACGCCAGAGAAGGCGCTTAGTACAGAGGATGAACTTCTGGTGGATACACTGGAGGGCGAGCCTGATATGGAAGCCGAGCTTTCAAAGCTTGACGGACTTTTAGAGCAGGTCAGCAGACAAGAAGAGAAAAAGGAAGAGGAAAAAAGAGAATCCCAGAAGGAGACAAAGGAGGAAAATGACATGTCAGATATCTTTACTACAACACCGCAGCCGTCGGAGGCGGCTCCGATCGGGCATTTGATGCCGGAGGAGGTCTCGGATGAGGTCTCTGTTATTACGCAGGGAACGCTGATCCGCGGCGATATTGTGGCAAGCGGTTCTTTGGATGTGCGTGGACAGGTGGACGGCAATGTAAGCTGCAACGGGAAGCTTACGGTGACGGGAACGGTCAATGGAAACAGCAGTACGTCGGAGTTTTACGCAGATGCGGCGCAGATCGTGGGAGAGGTTGTGAGCAGCGGCACAGTAAAAATCGGGCTTGGTTCCGTGATCGTCGGAAATGTGACCTCCTCCTCAGCGGTGATCGCAGGCGCGATCAAGGGAGATATTGATGTGCAGGGACCGGTAGTTGTCGATACCTCTGCCGTTGTTATGGGTAATATTAAGTCCCGCTCCGTCCAGATTAATAACGGTGCGGTCATTGAGGGCTTTTGCTCTCAGTGCTATGCAGATGTGGATGTATCAAGTCTGTTTGACGGCAGGAAAGGAAATTAACAGAGTATGAAACGTGTTTTATTGAAGCTGAGCGGAGAGGCGCTTGCGGGAGAGAAGCATACCGGATTTGACGAGCCGACAGTGACAGAGGTCGCAAGGCAGGTAAAGCAGATCATAGAGAGCGGAATACAGGTGGGGATTGTGATCGGCGGTGGTAATTTCTGGAGAGGAAGAACGAATGAGACGATCGACCGCACGAAGGCGGATCAGATTGGAATGCTCGCGACGATCATGAACTGTATTTATGTGTCGGAGATTTTCCGTTCGGTGGGTATGATGACGGAAATCTTAACGCCGTTTGCATGCGGCAGCATGACAAAGCTTTTTTCCAAGGATCGTGCCAATCAATACTTTGATCAGGGAATGGTTGTATTTTTCGCCGGAGGAACAGGTCACCCATATTTTTCTACAGATACAGGGATCGTGCTCCGGGCGGTTGAGCTGGAGGCGGACGGAATTTATCTTGCCAAATCCATTGACGGCGTTTATGACAGCGATCCAAAGACGAATCCTGAGGCAATCAAATATGATGAGGTTTCGATTGAGGAAGTCATTGAAAAGAAGCTTGCCGTTGTTGATCTGACCGCGTCGATTTTGTGTATGGAAAATCAAATGCCGATGTATGTGTTCGGCTTGAATGAAGAAAACAGCATCGTAAATGCGCTTACGGGAGAATTTAGCGGTACGAAGGTGACAGTTTCCGAAAAGAAAGGTATGGTAGGGTAATGGATGAGAGATTAGTGCAGTTTGATGAAAAAATGCAGAAGACAATGAATAACCTGAGCGAGGAGTTTGGAAGCATCCGCGCCGGACGTGCCAATCCGCATGTACTGGATAAACTGAGAGTTGATTATTACGGTACGCCTACCCCGATCCAGCAGGTAGCGAACGTCAATGTGCCGGAGCCGCGCATGATCCAGATCCAGCCATGGGAGGCTTCTATGGTGCGGGAGATTGAGAAGGCAATCATGACCTCGGATCTTGGGATCAATCCAACAAATGACGGAAAGGTGATCCGTCTGATGTTCCCGGAGCTTACGGAGGAGAGACGTAAGGAGCTTGCGAAGGACGTAAAGAAAAAGGGAGAGAGCGCAAAGGTGGCAATCCGTAACATCCGCCGCGACGCAAACGATTCTTTTAAAAAGCTTGCAAAGTCTGCTGAGGTTTCCGAGGACGAGATCAAGGAGCTGGAGGAGCAGGCACAGAAGCTGACAGATAAGTATATCGCCGAGATCGACAAGGCAGTTGAGAGCAAAACGAAGGAAATTCTTACGGTATAAAAATGACAGGCGGGGACATGACATGTGCGTGTCCCTTTTGTGTGTGATAAGATTTAGGTAAGGGAGGGAGCGCAGGCTTATGAAAATTCCGCAGCATATTGCGATTATTCTCGATGGAAACGGAAGGTGGGCAAAGGCAAAAGGTATGCCCAGGAATTACGGGCATACGGTGGGTGCGAAAAATGTGGAGACTGTCTGTCAGGCAGCACATGATCTGGGCATTCGGTATGTGACAATGTATGCGTTTTCTACAGAGAATTGGAATCGGCCGGACGGAGAAGTAGAGGCGCTGATGAAGCTTTTGGAGAGCTATCTGAAAAACTGTATCCGCACCGCAGACAAAAATAATATGCGCGTCCGTGTCATCGGAGCTAAGCACAAGCTAAGCGAGCGCTTTCAAAAGCAGATTGCGGCATTGGAGGAGGCTTCCGCAAAGAATGACGGATTAAATCTCCAGATTGCCATCAATTATGGAAGCCGTGACGAGATGATCCGCGGAATGCGCCGCCTGTGTGAGGATGTGCGTCAGGGAAAAAGAGAGCCGCAGGAGCTGTCGGAGGAGATTTTTGCAGAGTATCTTGATACTGCGGGAATCCCGGATCCTGATCTGTTGATCCGCACAAGCGGGGAACTGCGTCTTTCCAATTATCTGCTCTGGCAGCTGGCATACAGTGAGTTTTATTTTACAGACGTTCCCTGGCCTGATTTTCATAAAGAAGAATTAGTGCGTGCGATTGAGGCGTATAATAAAAGAGACCGCAGATATGGAGGATTGACAAATGTTTAAGACGAGACTCATAAGCGGTATCGTTCTTGTTGCCGCCGCGCTTGCCTTGATCATCACGGGAAATGACGTGCTGCTTGCGGCAACGCTTTTGCTCTCGTGGATCGGCATGTTTGAATTGTACCGCGTGTTTGGGATTGAGAAGGCTGCGCCGGGAATCTTAGGCTATGTGGCAGCGGCAGTGTATGATCTGAATCTCAGGCTTCGGTTTATGGATGATATGATGATCTTTGCGCTGTTCCTTCTGATCGCATTGATGTTTGTCTATGTTTTTACTTATCCGGATTATCGCACTGAGCAGCTGCTGGCAGCATTTTTTGGTGTCTTTTATGTTGCTGTGATGCTGTCTTATATCTATCAGACGAGAATGCTTCCGGCTGGGGCTTATATTGTGTGGCTGATCTTCCTCTGCTCATGGGGATGCGATACCTGCGCATATTGTGTCGGCGTGTTGATCGGGAAGCATAAGATGGCGCCGAAATTAAGCCCGAAGAAGTCGGTAGAGGGAGCAGTCGGCGGTGTTTTGGGAGCGGCGCTTCTGACGGCGATTTACGGTTTTATTTTTCAGAACGCGATGGGAGTGACCGCTGCCCATATCGCGGTGCTTGCGGCGATCAGTGCAGTTGGCGCGCTGGTATCGATGGTCGGCGATTTAACGGCATCGGCGATCAAGCGAAACTACGAGATCAAGGATTATGGTACCTTGATCCCGGGACACGGCGGTATTTTAGACCGGTTTGACAGTGTGATATTTACCGCTCCGATGATTTATTTTCTGGCGGTAAATTTTGTGGTTTTCTAGGGGAAGGGAAACGCTTTGGAATGGAGGAAGGATGAAAAAGATAGCGATACTGGGTTCAACAGGTTCTATCGGTACACAGACGCTTGAAATCGTGCGCGAGCAGGGCGATATTCTTGTGACGGCGCTTGGGGCAGGGAGTAATATTGCTTTGCTGGAGGAACAGATCCGGGAGTTTCGCCCGGCGCTGGTCAGTGTCTGGGATGAGAGCCATGCAAGAGAGCTTCGGCTGCGCACGGCAGATATGCAGGTGGAGGTGCTCTCCGGCATGGACGGTCTGCTTGCGGTAGCAGCAGAGCCGGAAAGTGAGATTTTGGTGACGGCGATTGTAGGGATGCTTGGCATTCGTCCGACGATTGCGGCAATCGAGGCGGGCAAGACGATTGCGCTTGCGAATAAGGAGACGCTTGTGACGGCGGGACATTTGATCATGCCGCTTGCGAAGGAGAAAAATGTACGGATTCTTCCGGTAGACAGTGAGCACAGTGCAATTTTTCAGTCGCTTGATGTTTCTAAGGGGAATCGGATCGCAAAGATTCTCCTGACGGCGTCCGGCGGACCGTTCCGCGGAAAAACGAAAAGCGAGCTCTCACAGATTGAGATGGAGGACGCGCTAAAGCACCCGAACTGGTCAATGGGGCGTAAGATTACGATTGATTCCTCAACCCTTGTGAATAAGGGGCTTGAGGTTATGGAGGCGAAATGGCTCTTTGATGTGGAACTCTCACAGATCGAGGTGGTTGTTCATCCGCAGAGCGTGATCCATTCCGCAGTCGAATATGAGGATGGTGCAGTCATTGCGCAGCTTGGCACGCCGGATATGCGTCTGCCGATCCAGTATGCCCTGTATTACCCCAAACGCAGACCGCTTTCGGGAAAGCGTCTTGATCTGTTTTCACTGGGGCAGCTGACGTTCGAGAAGCCGGACACAGACACGTTTTTGGGATTGGCGCTTGCCTATGAAGCAATGCGGCGCGGCGGAAATATTCCGACTGTTTATAATGCGGCAAATGAAAAGGCGGTTTCTCTATTTTTGGAGAGAAAAATCAGCTATCCGCAGATTACGGAAATCATTGCTTTTTGTATGGAGCAAATACCATTGATCGAAACGCCCGATTTGGAGCAAATATTGGAGACAGAGGCGTCTGTCTATGAGATGATCGCAGGCAGATGGCAATAGAAAGGTTTTTGAATGAAAATAATTATAGCAATCCTGATTTTTAGTATTATCATTATTTTTCATGAATTAGGTCATTTTCTTCTGGCAAAAGCCAACGGCATCCGTGTCAATGAATTTTGTCTGGGGCTTGGTCCGACGTTGATCGGTTTTACAAAGGGGGAGACGAAGTATTCACTCAAGCTTTTGCCGATTGGAGGCGCATGCATGATGGAGGGCGAGGACGAGGAGAGCGGTGACGACCGTTCGTTCGGCAAGAAGTCTGTATGGGCACGCATGAGTGTCGTTGTCGCAGGACCGATTTTTAATTTTATCATGGCGTTTGCGGGTGCATTTATTTTGCTGTGCAATACGGGCTATGATCTTCCGGTATTAACGGGAGTTACGCCGGGCTATCCCGCGGAGGAGGCGGGACTGCAGGCAGGTGATACGATCATAAAAATGGGTAAAAGCCGCGTTCACTTTTTCCGGGAGATCAACACTTATGTGCAGTTTCATCCGGGCGAGGAGGTAACGGTGACCTATGAGCGGGACGGGGAGCGCTATCAGACCGAGCTTGCCGCGCCGAAATACAATGAAGAATATGGCTATTATATGTACGGCTTTCAGGCGAGCGTGGAGAGAGAAAACGGAAACATACTGGAGACTTTAAAATACAGTTTCTATGAGGTGCGCTATTGGATCAGCGCAACATTAAACAGCATCAAGGCGCTTGTGACAGGTCAGCTCAGTGTGAATGATATGAGCGGTCCGGTCGGGATTGTGGATATGATCGGAGACGGGTATGAGCAGAGTGTTTCTTACGGCTACTTTGCCGCATTTTTGCAGATGCTTTCTGTCACGATTTTTCTCTCTGCGAATCTTGGTGTGATGAATCTGCTTCCGCTTCCGGCGCTTGACGGCGGAAGGCTTTTCTTTATGATCGTGGAGGTGATCCGCGGAAAACGTGTAGACCCGGACAAAGAAGGAATGGTGCACTTTATCGGCATGATGATGCTGTTTGCATTTATGCTGTTTATTATATTTAACGATGTACGAAAGCTGATTGGATAAGAAGGAGGGATCCTATGACAAAAACGGTAGTGATTGGAGACAAGGTGATTGGAGGAGGAAATCCGATTTTGATCCAGTCTATGACAAATACAAAAACGGAGAATGTGGAGGCAACAGTCGCCCAGATCCATGCGCTCACGGCAGCGGGCTGTGATATTATCCGCTGTGCGGTGCCAACGATGGAGGCGGCAGAGGCGCTTACGAAAATTAAGGAGCAGATCACGATACCGCTTGTGGCAGATATTCATTTTGATTACCGTCTGGCGCTTGCGGCGATGGAGCACGGTGCGGATAAGATCCGTATTAATCCGGGCAATATCGGGAGCATGGAGCGTGTGCGCGCCGTGGTAGATATGGCGAAGGAGCGAAATATCCCCATTCGTGTCGGAGTGAACAGCGGCTCTCTCGAAAAGGATCTGGTTGCGAAATATCATGGCGTGACGGCGGAGGGCATCGTTGAGAGCGCGCTTGATAAGGTACATCGGATCGAGGATATGGGATATGATAATCTCGTCATCAGTATCAAGTCGTCTGACGTCATGATGTGCGTGAAGGCGCATGAGCTGATTGCAAAGGAGACGGATCATCCGCTTCATGTTGGGATCACGGAGTCGGGAACGGTCACAAGCGGCAATATCAAATCCGCGATCGGACTGGGACTGATCCTTCATCAGGGCATCGGCGATACGATCCGTGTCTCTTTAACCGGAGACCCGCTGGAGGAGATTAAGTCGGCAAAATTGATCCTGCGCACGCTTGGTCTGCGCAAGGGGGGCATAGAGGTTGTTTCCTGCCCAACCTGCGGCAGGACAAAAATCGATCTGATCGGTCTTGCAAATCAGGTGGAGGCGATGGTGGCAGATATTCCGCTTGATCTTAAGGTTGCCGTGATGGGCTGCGTCGTAAACGGACCGGGCGAGGCAAAGGAAGCGGACATCGGCATTGCCGGAGGCATCGGCGAGGGACTTCTGATCAAAAAGGGAGAGGTATATAAGAAGGTGCCGGAGGATCAGCTCCTTGGAGCTCTGCGGGAGGAGCTGCTGCATTGGAATGAGGAGAAGGCATGACAAAACTGTTTTTTGATGTTTTCCCGACGCTGACAGTGGACGGAAACTTGAAAAAGCTTTTAACGGAAACGCAGGTGACAAAGGTTGGAATGAATCACGACCGGACGCACCTGCGCCTCTATCTAAGCAGCACGCGTCTGATCCCAAAGCCGGATGTGTATCGGCTGGAGCAGGCGATCGCGGCACAGATTTTTAAGGGGAAGCAGATGCAGGTCAAGGTGATTGAAAAGTATCTGCTCTCAGAACAGTATACGCCGGAAAAGCTGATGGATTTGTACAAGGACAGTATGCTGGAGGAATTAAAGAATTACAGCCTCATGGAGTATAATCTGCTGCGCACGGCAAAAATGGAGTTTTCCGGCGAGAGTCACATGACGCTCACCCTGGAAAATACGATCATTGCACAGACGCGCTCCCATGAGCTTGTGGAATTTTTGGAAAAAATCGTCTGTGAACGCTGCGGCTTAAATCTTTCGGTGGAGCTTGCCTATGAGCAGCCGAAGGAGAGCAAATACAGGAAAAACAGCGATCTGCAGATACAGTATGAGATCCAGAATATTCTAAAGCGGGTACAGGTACATAAGGGGGATGGGGAAGCTTCCGGCATAGGATTACAGGAGCGTGTGCAGGAAGCTGGAACTGTGCCGCAAAATCCTGCGGTAAAGGGAGCGAAAGCTGCCGCAAAGACGGCGGAGTATGAAAAGAAAACGCAGGAGCAGCCCCAAAAGAGTGCGCAAAGGTCTGCCGAGGGCGGTAAGCGTGAGTTTAAAAGACGTTTTGAGGGCGGCTACAAGAGGTCCGATAATCCGGATGTGATTTACGGACGCGATTTTGACGACGAGACGATCGCCATTGAGAAGATTGTCGGCGAGATGGGAGAGGTGACGATCCGCTGTCAGGTCATGACTTTGGAGACGAGAGAGATCCGCAACGAAAAAACGATCGTCATTATGTCAGTCACGGATTTTACCGATTCGATCGTCTTAAAAATCTTTACAAGAAATGACCAGCTTACGGAGCTTTTGGATGCGGGGTTGAAAAAAGGCGCGTTTTTAAAGATCAAGGGTGTCACGACTATTGATAAGTTTGACAGTGAGCTGACGATCGGCTCGATCGTCGGGATGAAAAAGATCCCAGATTTTACGACAACGCGCATGGATACAAGTCCCGAAAAGCGCGTGGAACTTCACTGCCATACAAAAATGAGCGATATGGACGGCGTTTCCGAGGTAAAAGATATTATCAAGCGCGCAAAAAAATGGGGGCATAAGGCGATCGCGATCACCGATCACGGCGATGTGCAGTCGTTCCCGGATGCCAATCATGCCGTTTCACCGGAGGACGATTTTAAGGTGATATACGGGGTAGAGGCATATCTGGTCGACGATTTAAAGGATGTGATCGTCAATTCAAAAAATCAGCAACTGGATGATGTTTATGTGGTGTTTGATCTGGAGACGACGGGATTTTCGCCGGATAAGAATAAGATTATCGAGATCGGAGCAGTGAAGGTGGAGCGCGGTGCGATCACGGAGCGCTTTTCGACCTTTGTAAACCCGGAGGTTCCGATTCCGTTCCACATTGAGGAACTGACGTCGATCCGTGATGATATGGTGATGGACGCCCCAAAGATTGAGGAGATCCTTCCGCAGTTTCTGGAGTTTTGTGCGGGCGCGATCATGGTGGCGCATAATGCGGAATTTGATATGAGCTTTATCCGAAAAAATTGTGAGCGTCAACAGCTTGCGGCAGAATTTACTGTGATCGATACAGTTGCGCTTGCGCGTATGCTGCTTCCGCATTTGAATCGTTTTAAGCTTGATACGGTTGCCAAGGCGCTTGGTATTTCATTGGATCATCATCACCGCGCCGTGGATGACGCGGCGTGTACGGCGGAAATTTTTGTGAAGTTTATTCAGATGCTTAAGGATCGGGGGATGCAGACGCTGGATGAGGTGAACCGGATGGGACAGGCGTCTGCCGAGACGATCAAGAAGCTGCCGACTTATCATGCGATCATGCTTGCAGCAAACGACGTCGGGCGTATTAATCTCTATAAGCTGATCTCGATGTCGCATCTGACTTATTACCATAAGAAGCCGCGGATCCCGAAAAGTGAATTTGTCAAGCACCGCGAAGGTCTGCTGCTTGGCTCTGCCTGTGAGGGCGGTGAGATCTACCGCGCAATTTTGGGAGGCAGACCAAAGGAGGATATTATCCGGCTGGTCAAGTTTTATGATTATCTGGAAATCCAGCCGCTTGGAAATAATGACTTTTTGCTGCGCAGTGACAGGGAGGCGATCAACTCAAAGGAGGAGCTTGCCGATATCAACCGTCGGATCGTATCGCTGGGCGAGATGTTCAAAAAGCCGGTCGTTGCGACGGGCGATGTGCATTTTCTTGATCCGGAGGATGAGGTGTACCGCCGGATCATTATGGCGGGCAAGGGCTTTAAGGATGCAGACGAGCAGGCGCCCCTGTATCTTCGGACGACGGAGGAGATGCTTGCTGAATTTGAATATCTGGGGAGCGAGAAGGCACACGAGGTTGTGATCACAAATCCGAACCGGATTGCCGATATGTGTGAGAAAATCTCTCCGGTGCGTCCGGACAAATGTCCGCCCGTGATCGAGAATTCCGACCAGATGCTGCGCGACATCTGCTATACCAAAGCGCACAGTATGTACGGTGAGGAATTGCCGCAGATCGTGAAGGAGCGGTTAGACCGTGAGCTGAACTCTATTATTTCCAACGGCTATGCCGTGATGTATATCATTGCACAAAAGCTGGTGTGGAAATCAAATGAGGACGGCTATCTGGTCGGCTCGCGCGGATCGGTCGGCTCGTCTTTTGCGGCGACGATGTCAGGTATCACGGAGGTCAATCCTTTACAGGCGCATTACCGCTGCGAATACTGTAAATACAGTGATTTTGATTCGCCGGAGGTCAAGGCATTTTCCGGGCGCAGCGGCTGTGACATGCCGGATAAGATCTGTCCGGTCTGCGGCAAGAAGCTGGTTAAGGACGGCTTTGATATTCCGTTTGAGACCTTCCTTGGCTTTAAGGGAAATAAAGAGCCGGATATTGACCTGAATTTTTCCGGAGAATACCAGAGTAAGGCGCACGCCTACTGTGAGGTGATCTTCGGCTACGGACAGACGTTCCGTGCCGGGACGATCGGTACGCTGGCGGACAAGACGGCGTTCGGCTACATCAAGAATTATTATGAGGAGCGCGGCATCCGCAAGCGAAACTGTGAGATCGACCGCATCGTGCAGGGCTGCGTCGGCGTGCGAAGGACGACGGGACAGCATCCGGGCGGTATCGTCGTGCTTCCGGTGGGGGAGGAGATCAACACCTTTACGCCAGTGCAGCATCCGGCAAACGATATGACGACCGCGACAATCACGACGCATTTTGATTACCACTCGATCGATCACAACCTGCTGAAGCTTGACATCTTAGGACACGATGATCCGACGATGATCCGTATGCTGCAGGATCTGACGGGGATTGACCCGACGACAATCCCGCTGGACGATGCGTCCGTCATGTCGCTGTTTAAAAATACAAAGGCGCTCGGCGTAGAGCCGGAGGATATCCACGGGATTCCGCTCGGGTGTCTCGGCATCCCGGAGTTTGGAACGGAATTTGCGATGCAGATGGTCATCGACGCCAAGCCGCAGGAGTTTTCGGATCTGATCCGTATTTCCGGTCTGTCGCACGGTACGGATGTATGGCTTGGCAATGCGCAGACACTCATTGAGGAGGGAAAAGCGACGATCTCCACCGCGATCTGTACGCGTGACGATATTATGATCTATCTCATTCAGCAGGGGCTTGACAGTGAGGAGTCCTTTACGATCATGGAGTCCGTGCGAAAGGGAAAAGGCTTAAAGGAGAATTGGATCACCGACATGACGGCGCACGGCGTGCCGGACTGGTATATCTGGTCCTGCCAGAAGATCAAGTACATGTTCCCGAAGGCGCACGCGGCGGCATATGTTATGATGGCATGGCGTATCGCCTACTGCAAGGTGTTTTACCCGCTTGCCTATTACGCGGCATATTTTTCCATCCGCGCGACGGGCTTTAACTACGAGCTGATGTGTCAGGGAAAAGAAAGATTGGAATATTTTTACAAGGACTATACGCGCAGAAAGGACAGCCTCTCAAAGAAAGAGCAGGACACCTACCGTGATATGAAGATCGTGCAGGAGATGTACGCGCGCGGATTTGAGTTCCTTCCGATCGACGTCTATCAGGCGAAGCCCGACCGTTTCCAGATCATTGACGGAAAGCTGATGCCGGCGTTAAACACGATCGAGGGAATGGGAGACAACGCTGCAATCGCGGTCGCGGAGGCGGCGAAGGACGGGAAGTTTTTGTCAAAGGATGACTTCCGCCAGCGGACGAAGGCGACAAAGACGGTCATCGACCTGATGGGTGACCTTGGGATTCTCGGCGATATGCCGGAGTCCAACCAGCTTTCGCTGTTTGATCTGACATAAGAGAGGTGCGCTGTTTGCGCAGAAAATGATATTGAAACAGCAGGGAGGATTTGGAATGAGTGGAATGAAAGAAAAATTGCATACAGGAGAGCTCTATCTTCCGGGTGACGAGGAGATTGGAAAAGAGCAGGTGGTCTATCAGGACAGGCTGTGCGAGTACAATCAGACGAAACCCTCGGAATCGGAAAAGAGGGCGGCGTTGTTAAAGGAGATGCTGGGGGACTGTGGCGAGGGCGTCTATATCGAAGCGCCCTTTTATGCAAACTTTGGCGGTCATCACTGTCATTTCGGAAAAATGGTCTATGCCAATTACCACCTGACCTGCGTGGACGACACGCACATCTATATCGGAGACTACACGATGATCGGACCGAATGTGACGATCGCGACGGCGGGACATCCGATCCTGCCAGAGCTGCGCGAGCAGCTCTAACAGTACAATATGCCGGTTCACATCGGGAGAAACTGCTGGATTGGCGCGGGAGTGGTGGTCATGCCGGGCGTGACGATCGGAGACAACACGGTGATCGGCGCTGGAAGTGTGGTCACGAAGGATATTCCTGCAAATGTTGTTGCGGTTGGCAATCCGTGCCGCGTTCTGCGGGAGATCGGTGCGCGCGACAGGGAATATTATTACAAGGACAGACGGATTGAAATTTAAGGCGTTGGCAGAAAAGGAGGTCTTACATGGAAATTTGGGATGGCTATTATCGGGACGAAACACTGGCAAACATTGATCTGATCCGTGGTGTGGAGGTTCCAGCAGGTCTGTATCATCTTGTATGCGAGGTGTTAGTGCAGCATACGGACGGGGACTATCTGTTGATGAAGCGAGACCCGAGAAAGCCCAATTACGGCGGATATTTTGAGGCGACCGCAGGAGGAGCAGCGCTTAAGGGTGAGGACAGCCTTCGGTGTATCCGGCGGGAGCTGCAGGAGGAGACAGGAATTTTGGAGGATGACTTTGAGGAGCTTGGGACATTTGTTTCCGATGAAAAGCAGTGCATCTACCATACCTTTTTCTGCCGGACATCCTGTGAAAAGGACGCTGTCCGTCTGCAGGATAAAGAGACCGTAGCCTATCAATGGATGGCAGAGCCGGAATTTATCCGGTTTGTCAATTCAGATCAGATGATTGATACAAAGCGGAAACGGTATGAAGCATATTTTGCCAGGAAGGGCTATCTGAGGGATAAATTATAAAAACAACTGAAATAACAAGGAGAATGAAACAAATGAAAAAAATGATAAACACATCTATGATCTATTTTATTGCGGCAATGGTTGCCGGAGTATTCTACAGAGAATTTACAAAGCTTCAGGGATTTACAGGAAAAACGACGCTTAGCGTGATGCATACGCATTTACTGGTGCTCGGTATGTTTTTGTTCCTGATAGCGGCATTGTTCTGCGGACTGGAGCGGAAGCCGGCGGAGCATAAGGCATTCCAAAGATTTTATGTGCTTTATAATATTTCCCTTCCGTTCTTTTGTGTAATGCTTTTGATCCGAGGGATCCTTCAGGTGCAGGGAGCGGACCTGTCCTCTGGGATCAATGCAATGATTGCAGGAATTGCAGGAATTTCACATATTTTAATGACAGTATCGCTTGTTTTCTTCTTCCTGGCTCTAAAAAAGACTTTTGCGGAGAGAAACTAAAACAGAGAGGGGAGAGGACACATGCTTTCGATTCGTGCTTACTGTCCGGATGACTGTGAAAAGCTCGCGGAGTTGTTTTACCAGACGGTACATACGGTAAACGCAAGGGATTACACGAAAGAGCAGCTTGATGCATGGGCGACCGGAACGGTTGATCTGGTGCAGTGGAACGCGTCTTTTCTCAAGTATCAGACGCTTGTGGCAGTCTGGGAGGGGCGTATTGTTGGCTTTGGAAATATGGATGCTTCGGGCTATCTCGACCGCTTGTATGTGCATAAGGATCATCAGGGAAAGGGAGTTGCAGCCGCCATCTGTGACAAACTGGAGCAGGAGACTTTGGCTGATATGATTGTCTCTCATGTTTCTATCACGGCAAAGCCGTTTTTTGTGAAGCGCGGCTATGTCGTGAAACAGGAACAGCAGGTTGTGCGCAATGGGGTTTCCCTTACGTAAGCGCAAAATAATTCGACGGATTGTGTTGCCCTAAAAATCATTCCATAATAA
>ERZ772969.1600-NODE-1600-length-16670-cov-56.799699_pt1 | contig 16670 bp, 15 predicted proteins | sample MGYA00511676_ERZ772969 | MGnify/ENA primary metagenome ERZ772969 (study PRJEB29015, sample SAMEA2737651) | human gut metagenome | biome: human gut; feature: human-associated habitat; material: faeces | place: China | collected 2012 ... | reverse complement strand
TAACCCCTCAAGATTGAGGGGAAGGGGAGCTGAATAGGCGAAGCCTATTTTTTATACCTAGACTTGTGATTCGTTCTTTATAATTTTCTTGAAATTCATATAAAACAACGTGGCAGTTGTGAGAATTGCAATGGCATCTGCAATTGGTTCTGCCAAAAAGACTGCTTTGACATTGTCCTCCATGAATGCCGGCAGAATATAAATAAGTGGAATCAGCACAAGTATCTTTCGGAATACGGCAAGGAATGCACTGATTTTAGAATTTCCGAATGCTATAAATGTTTGCTGGCAGGAAACCTGAACGCCCATAAGGAAGATACATGCCAGATAAATGCGAAGCGCCCATTGTGACAATTCTGCCAACTGCGGATCGCTTGTGAATATAGATACAAATATCGACGGCGCAAACTCGGCAATGAGCCAAATGATTGTGGCATAGACAACACACGAGATGGTCTGCAGTTTGAATGCCTGCTTGATTCGGTCTATTTTTTTCGCACCATAATTATAGCTGATAATCGGTTGACCACCCTGAGTGATTCCCTGCAGTGGAAGCATTGCAAACTGCATGATGCTTGATAGAATCGTCATGGCGCCGACTGCCAGGTCACCTCCGTATTTCAGCAGAGAAGAATTAAAGCAAAGAACAAGCACACTTTCAGTAGCCTGCATTGCAAATGGAGCAATTCCGAGTGCTGCGCAAGGTAAAAAGACAGAAGCTTTTATTTTTAAATTTTTCTTCTTGATACGAAGAATCGTGTTTTTGCCACATAAGAATTTCAGCGCCCAGACAGCACTTAACGCCTGTGAGAGAACGGTGGCGACAGCAGCGCCTTGTACACCCATGTTGAAACCGAAGATGAAAATAGGGTCCAAAATAATATTTGTGACAGCGCCGATAATGACTGTCATCATACTAATCGTAGAAAATCCCTGTGCGGAGATAAAGGCATTCATTCCTAAAGTAAGCTGTACAAAAATCGTACCGATAGCATAGATTGTCATATAACTTTTGGCGTAGGAAATTGTATTTTCACTGGCGCCAAATAAATAAAGCAGCGGTTCTTGAAAAACCAGCACAGTGACCGTTAGAATAATGGAGACAATGACCAGCGCCGAAAAACTGTTTCCCAAAATCTTTTCGGCAGTGTCATTGTCTTTTTTTCCCATGTAGATACTGGCTCTTGGCGCACCGCCCATTCCCATCAGATAAGCGAATGCGGAGATGATCATAATAATCGGGAAACAGACACCGACCCCTGTAAGTGCAGCGGAACCAACTTCCGGAATGTGTCCGATATACATACGGTCAACCATATTGTAAAGTGCGTTGACTACTTGGGAAGTAATAGCCGGAACTGCCAGAACAAGTAAAAGATGTCGGACTGGTTCGTTCCCTAAGTCTACCTCTCTAGACATTGTTTTTTTCATGTTGTGTTTCATTCCTTTCTTTAAAACGTGTCAAAATTTTCGTCATTGTAGCTTCAACCTGTTGAAGTTCTTCTTTGGAAATATCTTGTAAAACTTCATTGTTCATCTTTGTGACTTCCTCGTTCAGCTTTTGAATGACAGGAGCTGCCTGAGGAGAAAATGAAAGTCGTTGGATACGTTTATCAGCGTCATCTTTTGCACAAATAATGTATCCTTTCTCAACTAATACATCAATACTCCTGCTGATCAGCCCTTTGGATACGCCGAGAATCGTACATAACTGACTGCTTGTATTGATGGAGGGATTATTGGAAAGAAGAATCAGGATGGAAATTTCATTTGGAGAAAAATTCTCATTTGTAAATTTCAAATTCAATTCATTTGCATATACTCGGCGAATTTGATTAAAGTATCCGAGCATCTCTTCCACGGTTTGTCTCATATCCACCTCCGATTTCTAAAAAAGTTTACTTGTAAACAAAATATAGTATAGAACTGAATGCAAAACGTGTCAATGCGTTATTGAGCAATTTTATTGATAATTTGTCTTGACTTATAGGATAAAATTAGATATTATAAACGTAAGTTAGAAATAACTAACTCAAGGAGGAAATATGAGCAGAGAAATATTTGAAATCGTTCAGGGAATGGATTTGAAAAATATCGAGACGCAATTGGCATTACAATGTGCGCCGCTTATCACAGGATTAAAAATTTCTAATATGTTGATTGTTTCAAACAAAGATGAAAAATTAGTGCGGATAATTTTAAAAAGAACAGGTATTTCTTGCTATCGTCTTTTACAGAATGAAAAGAAGATCACGCTTCTTTTGTTCCGCAGAAATCAATTGGAGAAATTTTTGGAGAGAGAGGATGTAAGCGAGGTGCTCCGCGAAGAAGGGTATGTCGAAATCCAGCTTGGAAGAATCCTCAGTATTTTTCAGATGCGCTATCGGGCGTATATGAATGGTTCAAAAATATTTCCGCATGAGATGGGGCTGCTTTTAGGGTATCCGGTGGAAGATGTCACTGGTTTTATGGTACATGGAGGAAAGAATTCTCTGTATTCCGGATATTGGAAAGTTTATGCAGACGTCGCAAGAAAACTTGAGATTTTCAAGCAGTTTGAGATGGCAAAAGAGATGCTGATCCGGCTTGTTTCAAGCGGTGTCAGTATGGAAGAAATTATAGGATATTATAATGAAAATACACTGCAGACAGCAGTGGTATAGGAGGTATGAAAGATGAGCAGAATCAATGTTGTATATTGGTCACAGACAGGTAACACAGAAGAGATGGCTGAGGCAATCGGAAAAGGAATCACACAGGCAGGAGGAGAAGCAGTTGTATCTGAAGTTAGCGCAATTTCTCCGGATGCGTTAAAAGATGAGAATGTGTTCGCTCTTGGCTGCCCGGCAATGGGAGCAGAAGTGCTTGAGGAAGCTGAGATGGAACCGTTTGTCGAAGCGGTAGAAAGCTTTGCGGAAGGCAAGAAAATCGCGTTGTTTGGTTCCTACGGTTGGGGAGACGGCGAATGGATGCGTGACTGGGTAGATCGTATGCAGAATGCAGGAGCAGAGATTGTAAACGGAGAAGGTCTGATCTGTCAGGAAGCGCCGGATGATGAAGTGCTTGCCGTGTGTGAAGAACTTGGAAAGCAGCTTGTGTAATAGAGAGAAAACAGGGCGTCGCAAGAGGTGACGACGTCCTCTTCTGAAAAGAAAGGAGATTTCTATGAGTGTTGTGATTGTTGGCGGACATGACCGTATGGTCTGTCAGTATAAAAAAATATGTAAAGGGTATAAATGCAAAGCAAAAATATTTACGCAGATGTCGGCAAACTTAAGTGAGCAGATTGGGAGTCCGGATTTACTGATTCTGTTTACCAACACAGTGTCGCACAAGATGGTAAAATGCGCGATTACCGAGGCGGAAAAATGTAATGCAGAAATCGTGCGCTGCCATACAAGCAGCAAAAGTGCGTTGAATGAAATTCTTCAAAATGCATGCGTGGGATAATGAAAATCTAACTTGAGAGAGTGGTTAGTTGAGTGAATGAAAATGCTCGGACGAGGTGAAACGGTCCGGGCATTTTGCTGTACTTAAGGTAGAAAAATTTACAACGTTATGGTAATATTGGGGTGACTGGTTTTAATGAAAAATAGAGGTGCAGATATGGAAGAAACAGGAATTGACGGAGAAGTTTTGAGAGAAATTTGTGATTTGGCAGAGAAATATCATATTCAAAAAGTGATTTTGTTTGGTTCACGAGCAAGAGGCGACTTTAAGAGAACAAGTGATATTGATTTGGCGGTAGAAGGTGGCGAAGTGGAATGTTTTGCGTTAGATATTGACGAAGAGACAACTACTTTGCTCGAATATGATATTGTTGATTTAGCAAGAAAGATACAACCGGAATTACGAGAATCCATTGAAAGAGAGGGAAAGATTCTATATGAAAAAATATGAAAATTTTTGTGCGGCTTTAGAAAACATGAAGGAAATATATAAATATGATCCCCCATATGACAACGTAGTTTTGACCGGTTTAGTAGGATTATATGAAATTTGTTTTGAACAATCTTGGAAAATGATGAAAGAGATATTAGAGAGACATGGTTTTGAAGAGGGGGCTACCGGCTCACCTAAGATTATTTTAAAAACAGCATATAAAGCGAATATGATTCAAGATGAAAAACTGTGGATATCTGCGTTGCAGGAGCGAAATAATGTGACACATTCTTATAATAAGAGTATTGCACTAGATATTGTAACAAAAGCTAAAAATGAATTTTATGAAATGTTTTGCGAATTGAAAAGAGAAGTGGAAACAAGATGGCTTTAGATTACACATATTTTTCCGGCGTACAAGATGGTATCTCATCTGCATTTGAAAAATTAGCGGAAATTTTTGAATATCAGGTATTTGAGCTGTGTATTGGTGAGGACTATCTGATTCCTTATATGATGAACGATGCAGTGGAAAATTATCTGATTTTGAAAAACGGTCAAATGATTGGAAATTATCTGAATGATGATACGCTTGAAGTGACAGGGAAGCTTGCGGTAGAAAAGGACAGGTATGTGTTGAGTGTAAGACAAGGTGAGGAGAATGCTTTCACGCTTTATTTTAGCGAAATTGAAGAGCGCATACAGTGCTTTCAGTACCATAGGATCGGACATTTCTGGGTGAAAGGACAGGAGCAGTGGAGGCAGCTTGTTTATATAATAGGAACAATTTATGAAAAATACGACTATCTAGGCGAAACATATTGCAATAAGAGCGAAAAAGAGTTGCTGAGGTTAGTTGAATTTCCGCCATTTCGTATGTGGTCACCGATTCATGAGTCACTGGAGGAAAAATATCCGGCGACCTATGAAGGGGTTACTTGCATGGAAAGGCTGGCAAAAAAGGCAAAAGATACGAGGTATTTGTGGCTCGTTAAATTGTATCGGTATTTTCCGAATCGAATATTAGAAAAATTGTTGGCTATGAGACTTTTGAGACCGAAAAGGCAGAGACTTTATGAGACAATCTGGCAGGAAGTTCAGTCTGCATCGGAAGTGTATCCGGAACGAGATTATGGTACGCGTCTGAATGAGGAAATTCGACGAAAACGAAAAGAAATTCATGTGAAAATGCTTGAAGATGGATTCGAGGGGACGTATCCGGAATACTACAAAAAACGGATGCAGATTACTGTCGCTGAAGAACATCCATTTACCGTGTCGATGTTGGAATTTGAAAATTTCGTATTCCGTGTGCATTTCATGGTATCAAAATGTGGAAAACATGTTAAAATAAGAAAAAACTGTGGATTTTTCCGCGGATTAGGAAGAATCGGGAAGGTTGAAAAGGAGGAAAAATGAGAAAAAAACAATTGGCACTAGAGGTCATTGAACGATTGAAAAAAGAATATCCAGACGCAGATTGTACACTTGATTACGATGAAGCCTGGAAACTACTTGTCGGTGTTCGTTTGGCTGCGCAGTGTACAGATGAACGAGTGAATATCGTTGTGGAAAAACTATATGAGAAATACCCGGATGTGAATGCTTTGGCGGCCGCAGATGTGGATAAGATTGAAGAAATTGTAAGACCATGTGGATTAGGAAAGAGCAAGGCGAGAGATATCAACGCTTGTATGAAGATTTTGCGGGATGAGTATGGTGGAAATATTCCAAATACATTTGATGAATTATTAAAACTCCCTGGGGTTGGAAGAAAAAGTGCGAATCTCATTATGGGAGATGTGTTTGGGAAACCGGCAATTGTGACAGATACCCATTGTATTCGCCTTGTGAATAGAATCGGACTTGTCAAGGATTTAAAAGAACCGAAAAAAGTGGAGATGGAGCTATGGAAAATTATTCCGCCGGAGGAAGGGAGTGATTTTTGCCACAGGCTTGTATACCATGGCCGTGATGTCTGTACAGCCAGAACAAAACCACATTGTGACAGATGTTGTTTGGAGGATATTTGCAAAAAAGCCGGAGTGAAATAAAGCCATTCTGGTTGCAAGAAAGAAGAAGTATAGGTATCATCAAGAGTAGCAGTCGGTTGGCTGCGAAGAGTAGAAGAGGAGAAGATAATATGAGTCAGGAAGTTTTAGCAGTAGTAGCAGGAGAAGAGATTACACAGGCAGAGTTTGATGCGTTTTTACAGGGGGTGCCAAGAGAGCAGCAACCGTATCTTTCCAACCCACAGTTCAGAGAACAGTGCTTGGAACAATTGATTGCATTACATATGTTTGCGAAAAATGGCGAAGAGATGAAGTTAGAGGAAACGGAAGAGTTCAAAAAACTGGTGGAAAATGCAAGAAGAGATATTCTTGCACAGATGGCTATGAGAGAGACTTTGAAAGATGTTGTGGTATCGGAAGAAGAAATCGAAGCTTACTATGAGGCAAACAAACAACACTTCACAAAAGGAGACACTGTCAGTGCAAAACATATTTTGACAGATTCTGAGGAAAAATGTAACTCTATTTTAGAATCCATCACAACTGGTGAAAAAGAATTTGAGACAGCGGCGAAAGAATTTTCAACATGTCCATCAGGAGCGAAAGGCGGAGACCTTGGAGAATTCGGACGAGGACAGATGGTAAAAGAATTCGAAGATGCGGCATTTGCAGCAGAAATTGGTCATGTAGTGGGACCTGTAAAGACACAGTTTGGATACCATTTGATTAAAGTTGAAAAGAAAAATGAAGCTACAGTTGCGTCATTGGAAGAGGTGAAAGAGACGATCAGAAGAACTTTGCTTCAGCAGAAACAAAATGAGACATATAATGCAAAAGTAGAAGAAATGAAAAAAGAATATTTGCAAAAATAAATTTGTGGGAAATTGATTTGGGATTGAGAAGATATGAAAAAGAATGACATGGTAGTTGTAACAATAGAAGATATTGGAATAAATGGAGAAGGAATTGGCAAAGTTGATGGTTACACGTTATTTATCAAAGATGCTGTGATTGGAGATAAGATAGAGGCAAAAATTACAAAGGCGAAAAAAAATTACGGATATGCAAGATTAATGAAAGTGTTAGAACCTTCTCACAATCGTGTGGAAGCAAAATGTCTAGTGGCAAGACAGTGTGGCGGATGCCAGATTCAAGAACTTTCATATGAAAAACAGCTGTCATTTAAAGATAAGAAAGTGCGTGATAACTTAAAGCGGATTGGTGGATTTTCACCAGAAGAATTAGATGAGGTGATGGAGCCAATTTGTGGAATGGAAGAGCCGTTCTATTATCGCAACAAGGCGCAGTTTCCGTTTGGAACAGACAAAGAAGGACATATTGTGACAGGATTCTATGCAGGACGGACACATCGGATTATTCCAAACACAGAGTGTGCTCTTGGAGTAAAACAGAACAAAGAAATTTTGGAAATGATTGTGGATTTCATGAATACACATCACATTACAACATATGACGAGACTACTGGAAAAGGACTTCTTCGCCATGTGCTGATCCGCTATGGATTTCGGACTGGGGAAATCATGGTCTGTCTTGTTATTAATTGGGATAATATTCCAAATTCTGAAAAGCTTGTGGATAGCTTATGTCAGATTTCAGGTATGACAAGCATTACTCTGAATGTGAATCGAGAACGCACAAATGTCATTCTCGGACGAGAAGTGAAAGTGCTTTGGGGACAAGGATATATTACGGACTACATTGGAAATATAAGATATCAGATATCTCCGCTGTCATTCTATCAAGTGAATCCAGTGCAGACAGAAAATCTATATAGACTAGCCTTGGAATATGCAGGTCTTCATGGAAATGAGATTGTGTGGGATTTATATTGTGGAATCGGCACGATTTCCCTCTTCCTTGCCCAGAAAGCAAAACAGGTGTATGGCGTGGAGATTATCCCACAGGCAATAGAGGATGCGAAGAAAAATGCTGCATTGAATGAAATCGAAAATGCAGAGTTTTTCGTCGGAAAGGCAGAAGAAGTGCTCCCGCGATATTATGAAAATTATAAACAAGAGCACGGTGGAGAAAAAGCTTATGCCGATGTGATTGTTGTGGATCCGCCTCGGAAAGGCTGTGATGAGACTTTGCTTGCAACGATGGTGCAGATGCAGCCGGAAAGAATTGTGTATGTGAGCTGCGATTCGGCGACATTGGCGAGAGATTTAAAATATTTGTGTGAGAATGGATATGAGTTAAAAAAGGTAAGGGCGGTGGATATGTTTCCCAATACCGTGCATGTGGAGACGGTATGTTTATTGTCCAAACTTCATGCAAACCAACATATCGAGGTGGAGCTTCAGATGGATGAGTTTGATTTGACGGCTACGGAGAGCAAAGCCACCTATGAGGAAATCAAGGAATATGTTTTGAAGCAAAGCGGATTGAAAGTCAGCAACTTGTATATTGCACAGGTAAAGCAGAAATGCGGAATTATTGAGAGGGAAAACTATAACCTGCCGAAATCGGAAAACTCCAGACAACCGAAATGCCCGCCAGAGAAAGAAGCCGCTATAAGGGAAGCATTGGAACATTTTCGGATGATTTGATTTTGCATATTTGAGCCGTCTATCATTTCTCTATATAATGAAAGAAAAAAGGACGGTGGCGATTATGAGGGAAAAGAAAACTCATTTGTATTTTGACAGCGAGGAAAGAAAGATATTGCTACATAGCCTTGTGGAATTGAAAAATCAGCTTATTCAACAGGGCAGATATACCGACCCCGTTGACGAACTCATCTTCAAGGTTGTCAACGCTCCTGTTAAGAGAATGAAAATTGAATATGTCTAAGGCACATCACCACGAAGCCGCTTATTCTTATTGATTTTTAAGAGTAAGCGGCTTTTTTGCGTTCTCTGGTACAGTTACATAGCCGCCTTGACAAAGCGGCTAAATCTATGCGAAAGGAGGACGCATTCTATGTCAAATTGCAAAGTAATTGCTTTAACCAACCAGAAAGGCGGTGTCGGCAAGACCACCACGGCGGTCAATCTGGGCGTAAGTCTGGCACAGCAGGGCAAGAAAGTTTTGCTCATTGATGCCGATGCACAGGCAAATCTAACCATGTCACTCGGCTACAATAGACCAGACGATTTGCCCGTCACGCTCTCCACCATCATGCAGGACATCATTGATGATAAATCCGTCGATGTTTCCAAAAGCATCCTGCACCACGGCGAGGGCGTTGACCTGTTACCGTCCAACATTGAATTGTCGGGCTTGGAAGTAAGGCTGATTAACGCCATAAGCCGTGAAAGCGTGCTGAAAACCTGCGTGAACAATGTCAAGAAGAATTACGACTATTGTCTAATAGACTGTATGCCAAGTTTGGGTATGCTCACAATCAACGCACTTGCGGCGGCTGACAGCGTGGTTATCCCTACGCAGCCCCACTATCTCTCTGCCAAAGGCTTAGAGCTGTTGCTTCGCTCCGTGTCGAAAGTCAAACGGCAAATCAATCCCCCTCTGCGGATTGACGGCATCCTTATGACGATGGTAATGCCCCGCACGAACATCTCCAAGGAAATCACCGCAACGGTGAGAAGTGCCTACGGACAGAAAATCAAGGTGTTTGATACCCAGATACCCCACTCCATCCGTGCGGTAGAAGCCACCGCAGAGGGAAAGAGCATTTTTGCCTATGACAAAGGCGGCAAGGTAGCCGCAGCTTATGAGCAGTTCGGAAAGGAGGTGGCAGAGCTTGGGGAGAAACAGAGAAACAAAAATCGAGCTGACCGCATACGATGACCTGTTTGAAACAGACCAGAGCCGTGAGGAAGCAAAATTAAGCAAGATACGGGATATTCCCATATCGGAAATTGACGAGTTTCCCGACCACCCGTTCAAAGTCTTAATGGACGAGGATATGGAGCAGCTTGTTGACAGTATCAAGCGAAGCGGTGTAATGACACCTGCTACTGTCCGTCTGAAAGAGGATGGGCGGTATGAGCTTATCAGCGGTCACAGGCGTAAAAAGGCTTGTGAGCTTGCGGGGCTTGAAACGCTCAAATGTGAGGTCAAGGAGCTGACCCGTGACGAAGCAATTATTGTCATGGTGGAAAGCAATCTCCAGAGAACTACTATTTTACCGAGCGAGAAAGCCTTTGCGTATAAGATGCGGCTTGAAGCGATGAACAGGCAAGGAGAAAGAAGCGATTTAACTTCTTCTCCACTGGATAATAAGTTGAAAGGAACAACATCTGCTCAACAAATAAGCCAGAAAAGCGGTGACAGCCAACCGCAAATTTATCGCTATATCCGTCTGACCGAGCTTGTACCCGAAATCCTGCAAATGGTTGATGACAGGCAGATTGCTTTCCGCCCTGCGGTTGAAATCTCTTATCTGACCGAGGAACAGCAATATACCCTGCTTGAAGCCATGAGCTACAACGACGCTACCCCGTCGCTTGCACAGGCTATCAAGATGAAAAAGTTTATGCAGGACGGCAAGCTCACAAACGAGGTTATCCAGAGCATCATGGAGGAAGAAAAGCCTAACCAGAAAGAAAAGCCCGCTTTCCGTGATGAACGGATAACCAAGCTCATACCGAAGTCTGTACCCAGAGGGCAGGAAGCCGACTTTGTGGTAAAGGCGTTGGAGTTCTACAACCGCCATTTGCAACGGAACAAGGCTCACGAAAGGTAAGCCACACACCGAGGGCGAGGTCTGTCCGTTGGAGGATAGCCATATTTTTTTCGGTTTCCCCCTCTCCACACCTCACCCCCTTGATACTGCCAGTAACTAACCGAAAAAAGAAAGTATTTAAGCTGTCCATGAGGGCAGCTTTTTTTCGGTCAGTAAGGCAAAATTTTTAACAACCTAACAGGAGGTATCTATGAAGTTTTCAAAATTATTCAAAAAGGCTGCGGCTCTTTGCATGGCTGCGGTCACAGCGTTGTCGCTCATCCCTGCGACCACGGCATTTGCCGCAGGCGACATCGGCACGATTAGTTTCTCCCACACCTATGACAGCAGCGGAAACGCCATGAGGTACAATTCAAGTGCCACAATTAACGGCTATACCGCAGGCGGCACAGGCAATTATAAGTACCGTATGTCCGTGGATGGGGAAACGGCGTTCTGTATCCAGCCTGGCGTACCGCTGAAAACGGGAAACACCTTGAAAAAGGCATCTTCCGACACGTGGAACGCCTTATCCGCTAACCAGAAAAAGGCTGTCGGGCTTGCCCTGCTTTACGGTTATCAGGGCAACCGCAGCAATCTCAAGGGAAGCGATGATGAGAAATGGGTTGCCACCCAGACCCTTGTATGGGAGTTCGTCACGGGATGCCGTGAAGCCACAGGCTCCTACCGCCAGACAAGCACGACAATTTACAGCCTGCATTTTGGCTCTAACTATGCCAACAGCGGGGCGAGGGCGGCTTATGACCAGATTGTTTCGCTTATGGCAAACCATAACACCATACCGAGCTTTCTGTCGGGCGGTAAAAATGACATTACGAAGGAGCTTGCCTATAAGGACGGGAAATACAGCATTACGCTGACCGATAAGAACGGCGTATTGTCGGATTATTCCTTTACAAGCTCCGATGCCAATGTATCCGTATCAAAGGACGGAAACAAGCTGACTATCAGTTCCAAAAAGGCGATAAGCGGCTCTGTCCGTATCACAGCAACCAGAAACGGCGTGCCGACTGTCAGCGACAGCGCAAGGCTCATCGCTTATGGCGACCCGAATTTGCAGGACTTGGTGACAGGCGTGGAAAATACCGACAGCGTAAAGGCGTATATCAATGTGGAAACGCCCACAGGTACGATTGCCCTCAAAAAGACTTCCGAGGATGGCGTTGTGGCAGGCATCTCTTTCCATATCAAAGGCGACGGCTTTGATAAGACCGTAAAGACCGATGCCAACGGCAACCTCACCGTGGAGGGCTTGTTCCCTGCAACCTATACCATCACGGAGCAGCCCATTGACCGTTATGAGCCGCAGCAGACCCAGACAGTTACGCTCATCGGCGGCAAGACAACCACGGTCAATTTCAATAACACCTTGAAGCGTGGCAGTCTGGAGGTGGTAAAGACTTCCGAGGACAATCTTGTGGAGGGCGTGAAGTTTCACCTTTACGGCACTTCGCTCAGCGGTCTGCCTGTGGACGAATATGCTGTGACCGACAAGAACGGGCTGGCTAAATTTGAGAATGTCCTTATCAGCGGCAACACCCCGTATGTGCTTGAGGAAGTGGATACCGCTATCCGCTATGTCGTTCCCGAAAGCCAGACCGCCCCGATTGAGTGGAAAAAGGTTACAAACCGCAGCTTTACCAATATCTTAAAGAAATTCAATGTGACGGTTACAAAAACTGATGTAGAAACAGGAAATCCGCAGGGCGACGCCACTTTGGCAGGTGCGGTTTACGGCATCTATAAGGGCGAGGAACTGATTGACACCTATACCACGGACGAAAAAGGGCAGTTTACAACAAAATATTATATCTGCGGTGACGATTGGAGCGTCCGTGAAATCAGCCCGTCAGAGGGATATTTGCTTGACAGCACTATCCACCATGTGGGGGCAGAGCCAGAGCTTTATACTATCGAGTACAACTCCGCTGAAAATGATGTGAATGAGCAGGTCATCAAGGGCAATATCGCCATCATTAAGCATACCGACAATGGCGAAACCCAGATTGAAACACCCGAAGAAGGTGCAGTTTTTGAAGTGTATCTCAAATCCGCAGGCAGTTATGGAAATGCAAAGGAAACCGAGCGTGACATTCTCACCTGCGATGAGAACGGCTTCGCCCAGACAAAGGATATGCCTTACGGCATCTATACCGTAAAGCAGACCTCTGGATGGGAGGGACGGGAGCTGATGAAGCCCTTTGATGTGTTCATCAATAAGGACGGTCAGACCTACCGCTATTTAATCAACAACGCAAACTTTGAGAGCTATATCAAAATCGTGAAGAAAGATGCAGAAACAGGCAACACCATTCCGTATGCAGGTGCAGGCTTCCAGATTTACGACCCCGACGGAAACCTTGTGTCAATGACTTTCACCTATCCCGAAGTAACCACCATCGACACCTTTTACACCACGGCGGACGGCGAGCTTATCACGCCCCAGACCTTGGAATACGGCACGGGCTATTCCCTTGTGGAAGTGCAAGCCCCGTATGGATATGTCTTAGACTCTGAGCCTGTTTATTTTGATGTGGTGCAGGAGAACTCCGAGGAGGAAAGCGGCATTACGCTCATTGAGGTGGTACGCTCCAACATGGCACAGAAAGGCACGGTTACCGTGGAGAAATCTGGCGAGGTGTTCTCCACCGTGGCAGGCGACAAGGGCTTGTATCAGCCGATTTTCTCTGTCAGCGGTCTGGAGGGGGCTGTCTATGAGATTACCGCCGCCGAGGACATTTATACTCTGGACGGTACGCTCAGGGCTTCCAAGGGCGAAGTGGTTGACACCGTAACCACAGGTGCAGACGGCACGGCAAAATCCAAAGAACTGTATCTTGGTAAATACGAGGTCAAGGAAGTTACTGCCCCGTATGGAATGGTGCTGAATGAGGAAGTCCACGCCGTAGAGCTTGTGTACGCAGGACAGGAAATCGCCGTGACCGAAACAGCAACGGGATTTGTCAATGAGCGTCAGCGTGTGGAAATCGACCTTGTAAAGAGCCTTGCAAAAGATAAGGCTTACGGCATTGGCACAAACGGCGAAATCTTTGATGTAACCTTTGGCTTGTATGCCGCCGAGGAACTGAAAGCCGCAGACGGAACGGTGATTCCTGCTGACGGTCTGCTTGAGGTCATTTTCCTTGATGAAAGCGGTCATGGGAAAGCCATCAGCGACCTGCCGATTGGCAGCTACTATGTGCAGGAAATCAGCACAAACTCCGCCTATCTCTTAGACGACACCAAATACCCTGTTGTCTTTGAATACGCAGGACAGGACACCGCAACCGTCCACATCTCCGCTAACGACGGCAATGCCATTGAAAATGAAATTATCTACGGCTCAGTCAGCGGTAAGAAATCCGATGAGGACGGAAACGCTCTGGGCGGTGCGACACTCGGCATCTTTAAGACTGGCACGGCTGAATTTACCAAGGAAACAGCGATTGCGACTACCGTATCCGCAGAGGACGGTAGTTTTTCTTTTGAGAAAGTACCGTATGGCACATGGATTGTCCGTGAAATCGAAAGCCCGAAAGGTTTTGTACTCTCCGAGGAAGAAATCGCCGTGACTGTCGGCAAGGTGGACGAGGTTGTGGAGATTGAACTCGTCAACTACCGCATCCGTGGAAACATTGGGCTGACAAAGGTGGATAAGGACTATCCCGACAACAAGCTCTCTGGTGCAGAATTTGAGGTTTATGCCGATACCAACGGCAACGGCGAGCTGGATAAGGATGATGAGCTGCTTGGCAGGATGACCGAGGTTGAGGTTGGTGTTTACCAGATGAAGGAGCTGCTTTACGGAAAATACTTCGTAAAGGAAACGAAAGCCCCAGAGGGATTTGTCCTTGATGGAAATGTCTATCCCGTATCCATTGAGGAAAACGGCAAGACCTATATAGTGGAAAATGAAGCAGGCAAAGGCTTCTTAAATGAAGCACAGAAAGGCTCTCTGAAAATCGTCAAGACTTCCTCTGACGGCAAGGTGGAGGGCTTCTCTTTCCGAGTTATCGGGAATAACGGGTACGACCAGACCTTTACCACCGATAAGAACGGCGAAATCAAGGTTGAGGGCTTGCGTATTGGCGAGTACACCGTTTCCGAGGTGAACGACAAGGCATCCTCTGGCTATATCCTGCCTGCCGACCAGAAAGTGACCGTCAAGACGGGCGAAACCGTGACCGTAACCATGCACAACGAGCTGCGTGACACCCCGAAAACAGGCGACGACTTCAACCCTGCCCTCTGGGGAGGGCTTGCGGCGGCTTGTGTCCTCGGTGCGGGCGTTCTCGGCGTAATCGCCTTTAAGGGCAGAAAGAAAAAGGAGGACTAAGAGATGGACGCTAAGACTATCATCGCCATTGTGCTTGTCGTGTTCATTGTGGGTGCGGCAATCTGGCTCAATGTCAGGAACAGAAAGAATAAGTAACCCATGAAATTTTAGGAATGGGGGCGGCGAACGAGCAATGTCATTTAGTTAAGACATTGAGTCGGCAGCCTCTTGCAGAGCAAGGTATATAAAAATATATACCCTGCTCTTTTTTTCGCAATATGAAAAATAAAATAGTCTTGACGGATATAGTCAGAAATGATACTATAGTCAATGGAACAAATTAAATAATGCGAACTTTCTCTTATTCAGAGTGGTGGAGGTAAAAGGATCTATGAAGCCACGGCAACCCCGGGAACGGAAGGTGCCAACCTGAGCGAGTAATCGAACAATAAGAGGATTGGTTTATGAGAATATAAAACAGTCCGATTTTGTCGGGCTGTTTTTACTTAATTAGGAAAGATGTAGGACAATCCTTAAAGAGAGAAAGAAATAAAGAAAGGAAAGAACGAATGGAAAGATTATTATTTACATCAGAATCAGTAACAGAAGGACATCCGGATAAGATTTGTGACCAGATTTCAGATGCAGTCTTAGACGCACTGTTAGAGCAGGATCCGATGAGTCGTGTAGCTTGTGAGACAGCAATTACAACAGGTCTTGTGTTGGTTATGGGAGAGATCACAACAAATGCATATGTAGATATTCAAAAATTAGTAAGAGAGACAATCGATGAGATTGGATACAACAGAGCAAAATACGGGTTTGATGCACATACATGTGGTGTGGTAACTGCAATTGACGAGCAGTCGGCTGATATTGCACTTGGTGTAGACAAGGCTTTGGAAGCAAAAGAAAATAAGATGTCAGATGAAGAAATTGAGGCAATCGGTGCCGGAGATCAGGGAATCATGTTTGGATATGCATCCAATGAGACAGAGGAATTTATGCCATATCCGATCGCATTGGCACACAAGCTTGCACTGAGACTTACAGAAGTGCGTAAAGACGGAACACTTTCCTATCTTCGCCCGGACGGAAAGACACAGGTAACAGTGGAATATGATGAAAATGGTGTTCCTGCCAGACTGGATACAGTTGTGTTATCGACACAGCATGATCCGGAGGTGACACAGGAGCAGATTCACACAGACGTGAAAAAATATATTTTTGATGAGATTTTACCTGCAGAGATGGTAGATGAGAATACAAAATTCTTTATCAATCCAACAGGGCGTTTTGTAATCGGTGGACCAAACGGAGACAGCGGTGTCACAGGACGTAAGATTATTGTTGACACATACGGCGGAATGGCTCGTCATGGTGGCGGAGCATTCTCTGGAAAAGACTGCACAAAAGTGGATCGTTCTGCGGCATATGCGGCACGTTATGTGGCAAAGAATATTGTTGCAGCAGGTTTGGCAGACAAGTGTGAAATTCAGCTGTCATACGCAATCGGTGTGGCTCAGCCGACATCAATTATGATTGATACATTTGGAACAGGAAAACTTTCTGAAGACAAATTAGTAGATATCGTAAGAGAGAACTTTGATTTAAGACCGGCTGGTATTATCAAGATGCTAGATCTTCGCCGTCCGATTTACAAGCAGACAGCAGCTTACGGGCATTTTGGACGTCATGATTTAGATTTACCTTGGGAAAAATTAGATAAAGTAGAGACTTTGAAAGCTTACTTGTAGAAAGATTTCAAAAAATAAGAAAAAGGGGCTGTCGGTTAATGCCAATTTTTAGGCTCTAAATCTTAAAATACGAA
>ERZ772969.1599-NODE-1599-length-16692-cov-44.833684_pt1 | contig 16692 bp, 18 predicted proteins | sample MGYA00511676_ERZ772969 | MGnify/ENA primary metagenome ERZ772969 (study PRJEB29015, sample SAMEA2737651) | human gut metagenome | biome: human gut; feature: human-associated habitat; material: faeces | place: China | collected 2012 ... | reverse complement strand
ATTAACCTAAACTCGGAGCATCCACCTTTGGAGTGGGTGCTTTCTGTTTAATTAGATATTATCATGTTATGTATGATAATTCAAGATGTTACAATTAATTTCATGGTAAATTCGAGATAATTATATCCAAATATTCATATCAAAGGTTGTTCCAGAAATTTGTTTGCAACGATTTGCTCCTAAAACGATACCAACAGAGGTAAGGGTTAAGTGTTTCAAAGAGGTATCATTCCATTGAGAAAATAGCATTTTCGAAGAAGGAATATTTGAACATATAAAATCCTTAATAGCATTTTGGGACATTAAATTGTTTGAGAAGTGTTCCTGAATAAATCTTTTGTCTTCGTCTGGCATATTGTTTATTGACGATAGTTGCTCATCTAATGCCTCCCTGCTTATGGAATTAATTTGTATTTTGGATGGATCTTGTATACATTGTATAAATAAATCAGGGTATTTTTTAGGAAAGTCATTTAATTCTTCAGGAATGTATCCTGATAAAAATAATCCTCCATATGTTTCTATAAAAATATTTTCTAATGAAATCTCACCTAAATCAATGCTTGCAGTTTTTGTATACACCAAGTGTTGGAAAGAAGATATTTTATCAATAGCGTTTGGTACATGAGGTAAAATTTGTTCTTGAATATAATTAAAAAAAGTTGGGAGGTTGTTAATTATATTGTTGCGAGTGTATCTTAGTCTAAAACAAAGAGCCAAAATATCTAGTTGCGATGGAAGCAACATTGGTACAACACTAACGGCTTCGGCGAGAGCAATTTGAAGTAGAGTGCGATTACTTTCTTTTGCACGATCAACGAGAAGATTTGATAAAATGGTTTCTAGTTCTGGAGTCCCTAGACGAATAAATGCTTTTTGTGCTTCGACAAAAGTATATTGCATATCGGGATTTCTAAATTCTTTACACATTGAATTATCATCAATGTTCTCTCTATGAAGTTTTTCAAATAAAGTAGATAGAAAATTTTCATCGCGTTCTTTAGCAAGCTGTTCTGCATCGGCTTTATACTTTTCTAATTCGTTTCTTATTAAATCTTGGCATAATGATTTGGTGTTTTGGTAGTCCATTCCATAGTAATTGTTTTGTAGAGCGATTTGCGTACTTTGTGATCCAAGTTTGTTTTCTTGTTTCATTTCAAAAGTTTCACTGGTCATTTTTTGTCTCCTGTCTGATAATAGTTATTTTGAATTCCAATCTGTGTTCCAGATGAATTGTCATTATTGATTTGTTTCATTGTTTTCTCTAATGCTTTCTTGTTGCGGTTAATTATAAATTTTATTAAAGAAATGATTCCGCTAATAATAAAAATACCAAGTCCGCTAAAAATCCATTCTTTATTGTATATAAGATATTTTAATATTGCTTCCATATATTTCCTTTCTAATTTGGGTAAACTTTCACAGTAAGCCTGTCTGTTCCCTTTTTCACTACCATGCTATCATCAAGCAGGTGTTGCTTGATTTCTTCAATGTTCTCATTGATACGCTGCAAGCTAGCATTGAACTCTTCTTCGGAATAATCATCTTTTGAATTTATCATATTTTCCCTGAGTTCCAGAGCTTTCATATAAGTGCAGATTTTTTTATTTATCATAGGATTCTTAAAGGACATTCTGAGCGTAGCAGGCTTAAAGTTTCCGTCTTTGTCTTTTTCTGCCTCGAATTTCATATCAATCTGGTCATCCAGCTTAAACAGTAAAGATAATACATCAGAAACTGTTTCTATATCAAAATCCATAAAAATATTGATGCTGATACCTAATGCATTTGCAATCTTTAGTAACTGGTCAGGCTTTGGATTACGGATTCCATATTCATATTTCTTTATTGTTGCGGAGTTTATGCCGGACAATTGACCAAGCGTTTCCTGTGATATTCCACGCATATTGCGAAAGTATTTAATCTTTTCTCCAGTAGTCATAAAAATGCTCCTTTATGATTTGTTACCCCTATTCTATCACAATGGGACACATTTGTGTATAAAAATTTGCTAAATTGCTTAACAGACACAAAAGTGTACTATACAATGCAAACAATAAGGTCACAAAAGTGTACTGAAATAAAAAAGGAAGGAAAACACAATATGGAGAATACGATGAAGATGTATGTAACAGCAGATGAAGCAGCACAGATTCTTGGAGTATCAAGAGGATATGCTTACAAAATCATTCGTGGTCTTAATAATGAATTGAAAGAAAAAGGTTATCGAGTGATTTCAGGCAAGGTACATACAAAGTATTTTGAAGAAAAATTTTATGGCATGGCAGTTGTTTAATGGAGAGGAGATGATGATATGCCAGCTACGAGAGATGGTAAAACATGGCGCAGCCAGTTCTATTATGAGGACTGGCAGGGTGTACGCCATAAAAAGAACAAAAGAGGCTTTAAGACAAAAGCTGAAGCAGAGGAGTGAGAGCGTAACTTCCGGCAACAGCAGAGAAAGGATTTGGATATTAACTTTGAGAATTTTGTTGAAATCTATTTCGGTGATGTGGAGAACCGGCTTAGAGAAAGCACAATCAAGAATAAAAGATATGTGTTTGATTTGAAAGTTACACCTTATTTCTAAAAGAAAAAGATGTGTGAGATTAAGACTTCAGATATCAGGGCTTGGCAGAATGAATTGATTAAGCAGGGGTACGCACCGACTTATCTTAAAAGTATTAATAACCAGTTAGCGGCACTTTTCAATTATGCGGTCAGATATTATGACTTGAAAGATAATCCCTGCAGGAAAGCAGGAAGTATCGGGAAAAGCAAGGCTGATGATATGGAGTTCTGGACAAAACAGGAGTTTAAGCAGTTTCTTCCGTCTATGGATAAGAAACCGGAGGCGAGAATGGCATTTATGCTTTTGTATTGGACAGGGATGCGTATAGGAGAATTGCTGGCACTCACATATGAAGATATTGATTTGGAAAAACGAATTATAAGCATTTCTAAATCATATCAGAGATTGGATGGAAAAGATGTAATTACACCACCTAAGACACCAAAGAGCAATCGTAAGATTAATTATAATTTGATGGATTGAATATGTGTATCGGAGAAGGAAGAATTGATGAAAGTAGGCTGTGTAGAAAAATCACAAATAATATGGTAAAATAGATTGGTAATTTTGTGAAGGTAATTGACTGATAGAACTAATAAATATGCAGGAACAAAGGAGAAAATGATATGGAACAATTGTTATCAATGTCAAAAATATTTTCAGAAAAAATATTTCGTATTCCTGATTATCAAAGAGGATATGCATGGACGCTAAAGGAAGTGAAAGATTTTTGGGGGGATTTATGTAGATTAGAGAATAAAAAGAATCATTATGTAGGTGTTTTGACACTAGAACCAGCTAAAGAAGAGGATTATAAAAAGTGGATTGATGATTTGTGGATTATTGATGCGAAACGATACATACCTTTTTATGTAGTTGATGGACAGCAAAGATTGACAACGTCTATAATCTTGATATATGTTATTTGTCAAATTATGCAAGAGAAAAACATAGAAAAGCTAAATTATACCACATATGATGAAATATCCAGAAAATTTATTTTTGAATATCAAGATGCTAATAAGAATCGAACATATATGTATAGTTATGAGAGAGAGAATCCTAGTTTTGCATATTTGATTTCTCAAGTTTACGATGAAAAAGTGGTTATTGCCTCAAGTGAAAATGAAACTATATATACTAATAATTTGGGGGAGGCAAAACGATTTTTTTATGAAAAAATGATTGATATGGATGTTAACCAATTGGAAGAGGTTTATACAAAAATAACACAACATTTTCTTTTTAATATGTATATTATATCAGATGATATAGATGTGTATGTGACATTTGAAACGATGAATAATAGAGGAAAACCTTTATCTAATTTGGAATTGTTAAAAAATAGGTTGATTTATGTGTCTACATTGCTTAATGTTGCTGATGCTGATAAAAGCAGATTACGACGTGATATAAATGAATGTTGGAAAAAGATATATCATATATTAGGAAAAAGTAAGGAAAGGGTTTTACTCGACGATGAATTTTTAGTTACTCATTTTATGCTATATTTTGCAAAAAATATAGATGAATTAGAAAAAGAGAGCTATACAAGAAGATATGATCACTTGGGACAATGGCAGAGTAATTATTTATTAAATGACTATTTTGTTGTTCAAAAAATTTTTGACAAATCATTAACAATTGAAGATTGTTTTAATTATATTCAAAGCTTGAGTGAGTGTATTGACTTTTGGGGTGATATAAAGAATCCGTTGTCATCTAAATATGATGATGAAATCAAAGAGTATATTGATAAGATTAACTTTTTTTCAATTAGAAGAAGATTTTATAGAAGTAGATATATGATAGATTTTTCATACTTGAATGTTTTTCTTTTGGCGTGTTTTAGAGCGTGTAATAATAATAATAAGACATTATTAAATTTTCTAAAAATATTAGAAAAGTACTTATTTTCCATAGAGTTTTATGATGGAGAGGCAATAGAAGAACTTTGTATAAATTTATTTAATTTTGCAGAGGCTGTTGTTAAATTAAATAAGGGGGAATGGGTAATTCAAGGGATAATTGATAAATTGAAAAAGTTATATGAATCCCTTGTTAATTCGACGGAATTGAATAAAAAAACAGTATTATATTACTCAAAAAATGGATTTTATCGTACAAGTTGGCTACGATATTTCTTATGCGAATATGAATATTCTTTAATGAAAAAAAGCAAAACTAATATCAATAAATTGAATAGATGGGAGATATATGAAAGAGGATATAATTCGATAGAACATATATATCCTGAGAATTCTCATAACAAGTATTGGATTGAGTTATTTAGAGAATATACTTCTAAACAAAAAAATGCTTTAAAAAATTCATTAGGAAATTTTGTCGCAATTTCTTCAGAAAAGAATGGAAAACTAGGGAATAAATCGTTTCCTGAAAAAAAATCTAATACACAAAATCCTGTTGGATATAAATATGGTACATATGCTGAAATTGAAATAGCAGATTATAAGGATTGGGATTCTATGGCTATATTAAAAAGAGGATTAATGTTGATTGCATTTTTAAACGAAAGATGGGGAATAAGAGTTGGAAATGGGAAAAAAGATGATAAGTATAAATTTTTGGGATTGCAATTTCTTATATAATATTGGCTCCATTTTGGCTCTAAAAAATTTGGATGTGATATAGAAAATGCATATTATGAAGAATATGAATAATTAAATATACAAAAGTGTACTTAAATATAATCATATTAATCTCTCGTCCAAAGAGTTTGAATAATGTTCAAAAGCTCGCAAAACCTAGTAAAACGGGCGTTTGCGAGCTTGTTTTTTGTCTTGTGGTACTAAAATGGTACTAAAGTGAGCTGCTATGAGAATGGTCATCTATTTTTTTACAATGTCTTTTTAGAGAATATTGCATAGCTATGATGCTTAAAATTATTCCAATTAACAATCCAATAAAGGCAAAAAATATTTGAGCTTTTGAATGGTATCTTAATATTATAAAGGCGGTTAATCCGATAAAGATGATAACATACCAATATGATTTAGATAGCTTTTTTATACTTGATAATTTTTCAATAATTGATGAACAACTGGAATCAAGCCAAAAGAAATAGCTGATATCTATTACAAAATAAGTGAATGCAATAGTACATTCTTTGTTAATAAGAAAAACAATCCCATAAATAAAACAAAGAAGGGAAAAAACGTATGGCAGATGGAAAGAGAAGATACAAGTCTGACAGGAAAGATTATAAGATATCGGTGAAGCTGTCAGAAAAAGATATGGATATTCTGAAAGCTGCACTTAAGCGAACTGGAATGACAGCAAGTGCCTATATAAGAGAATTGATCCGGACAGGAGGCAACATTGATACAAATTATCCAGAGGACAGGGCAAGAGTAATCCGTGTTATTGCAGGTATTGCAAATAATATTAATCAGGCAGTAAAGCTTGGCAATTCACAGGGAAGATTGTATTACAGCGATATTGATAAACTGCAGAGCAGTCTGGATGATGTAAAGAAAACATTCGGGGAGGTGCTGGAAATATGGCGATTACAAAGATCTTAAATATAAAAGAGTCAGAAGGTAGAAATCCAGCATCGCACCTGAAGAATGCTTTGGAATATATTCAGAATCCGGATAAGACAGAAGAATGTGTACTGGTGGGCGGTATTAACTGCCTGCCGGATACGGCATTTGAGCAGATGGAGGAGACAAAGAATATATTTCATAAGACAGGTAAAAGGCAGGGCTATCATGTGATTATATCGTTTTCGCCGGAAGAAAAAGTAACTGCAGAACAGGCAATGTACGTCCTGGAACACTTTGCGAAGGATGTGCTTGGCGATGATTATGAAGCTGTGTATGCAGTCCATACTGACAGGGAACATATGCATGGGCATCTGATCTGGAACAGTGTCAGCATGACAACTGGCAAGAAATACAATTCACCGAAAGGCAACTGGAAGAATCATCTTCAGCCTATTACAAATAAATATTGTGATGAACTGGGGCTTGCTATCATGCCGGCAGAGTACAGCAGGAATCCGAAAAATATCAGCAGGGACAAGTGGGAAAGAGAAATGTCAATGAAAGAGATAATTCTCAGGGATGCAAAAATGTGTGCGTATGCAGCCGGAAATGTGGAGCATTTTAAATATCTGATGAAAAGACTTGGATATGTATTTAAAAAAGACGAGTGGATGGAGGTACAGGCACCGGGATTTCGGTATTATCATAAGCTTGCAAAAATGGACGAGATGTTTTCAGAAGATATGCTAAGGCATCATGTGGATATGCCCTGGATGGCAAAGCCTTACTTTTATTCGTCGAATATTAGGGGATTGCACAGGACGAAGCTGTCACCATTCCAGAAGAAGTTTTATGCAAAGCTATACAGATTAAGGGTTGTAGAACAGAAGCGTTTTGTAGTTGGTGGAGCAAAGTATGCAGAGGATTTGAAGAGGTTTCATCAGTTGCAGGACGAATATCTGCTACTTGTAAATAATGACATCAAAAGTGTTGTGGATCTTGTGGATTTCATAAGTGAGCAGAAAGAAAAGATGCAGCAGATTGAGGGCAGACAGAAGGAGATATATATGGAAAGCTCAAGCCGGAAACGGAAGATTAAGACAGAAGCACAATATAGAGAATATCAGATGTGGCATGTGGAAGTGCAGGAAGAACTGGACGAAATGAAGAAGGAGAAAAGGGAGATTAAGAGACAGTTGCAGCTTGCTGATGGCATTATAAAAGAAGATTTGTATACGGCTTATTATGCAGTGTCGGGGAATGATAAGATTATTGCAGACAGGGATGTTGAGATACCGGGGATGGAAGAGAATACTGAGGTTGAGAAAGTAATGGCAGTAGTTGTTGTGCCGGAGACAAATATTGAGGTAATGAATTCTAACAATAATCAGAAAGAAATAAGCAGACAGAAGGAGCAAGCTGATAGTGCGAGAAAACAACAGACTGATTTAGATGGCATAGGAATACCTGAGATTCTTAATTTGTCTGATGTGAATATGGCAATAGTTGGCGAAAGTATAACTGATGTAAAAGGTAAAAGTGAATTTGTGGAAATTAGAGAAACTGAACCTGTGGATAAAGCTGGCTGGAGATGAGCTTTATGAGGAGTTTCAGAGGATTTATGATAATAATATAGTCAATAAAACACTGGATGAAGAAAAAGTAGAAAACACAATGGTTAGAAGCAAAGTAAGAAGATAAAGACTTTTAAAATTGTTTTTCACATATGAATAAATTATCAATATAAAGATGAAATGATGTTATAGTAGAATTTATGATGCGTGGCGGTATATCATGCATTATTAAATTTCTAATGCGGAATATTTGCTATTATGCTATGATAAAGCTAAATTAAATAGTAATATCTGTATGCACATAGCAAATAATAGTATTTGGTTATTTAGCAATAAGTTATTAAATTTGATGTGGGGTTGAATATGATTAAAGCATTCTTTTTGGATTTTTATGGAACAGTGGTATATGAAGATGGAGAAATAGTAAAGAAAATTTCACAGTTGATATATGAAACTGGAAAAGCAGATAGTCCATCAGAAATAGATTCTTTTTGGTGGAATGATTTTCAAGACTTATTTTCTAATTCTCATGGAAATAATTTTCAAACACAAAGAGAATTAGAAAAGAAGTCTATTAAACATACATTGGAAAAGTTTGCTTCAAATGAGAATGTTGAGAAGTTAAGTAATTATATGTTTCAACATTGGGTAAAACCACCTATTTTTGAGGAATCTAAGGAGTTTTTTGAAATTAGTCCATTGCCTATTTATATAGTATCAAATATTGATACTAATGATATTTTAAAAGCAATAGATTTTCATCAATTGTCACCAGCGGGAATATTTACATCTGAGGATGCCAAAGCCTATAAGCCAAGAAAAGAGATATTTGAGCTTGCATTGAAGTCTACGGGATTACATGCTGATGAAGTGATTCATATAGGAGATTCTTTAAGTAGTGATGTAAAAGGAGCTTCATCGGTTGGAATTAAAGCAATTTGGTTAAATAGATTTGGCAAAAAGAATTCAAGTGATGTAGATTGCATAACAAATTTATTAGAAGCTTTGGATAAATGTAGTGATTAATTTTAATAGAAGATCAATCTTGATAGTTTATTTTATCGTATAATGTTAAGGAGGAGATTATTTTGGATTATAAAGAAGTTCAGCAGATTGCAAGAGAAACCATTGAATATGCGAAAACATTTATTAAACCTGGAATGAATTTATTAGAAGTTAGGAAATTATGCGAACAGAAAATGTTGGAATTAGGTGTAGATTCCTTCTGGTATTGGGATATAGGAGCCTTTGTATTTGCAGGTGATGAAACAAAAGTATCTGTATCTGGTAAACAATATGTGACTTCGGATAGGATTATAGAAAATAATGATATTATAACCATTGATTTAAGCCCACAGGCAGGTAATATTTGGGGAGATTATGCAAGAACTATTATTGTAGAAAATGGTAAGGTAGTAGAGGATATAGAGCTAATTAAAAATATGGAATGGAAAAGTGGTCTACAAATGGAAGAAAAGCTACATGCAGAATTATTACGTTTTGCTACGAAGGAGACAACCTTTGAAGACTTGTATTACCATATGAATGAGTACATAGTAGAAAATGGATTTGTCAATCTTGATTTTATGGGTAATTTGGGACATTCAATTGTGAAATCTAAAGGTGACAGAGTTTACATTGAAAAAGGAAATGTGATGAAGTTTGGTGATGTAAAGTACTTTACATTTGAACCACACATTGCGTTCACTGATTCAAAGTATGGGTATAAGAAAGAGAATATTTATTATTTTGACGAGGCAGGATTAGTGGAATTATAAGATGAAGGTTAGGTGAAAAAAGTAAAAGAATTGTTTGATGCAAATATGCTTGTGGATACATAGAAATACTTTTTACAGAAGTGGATAAGAATAGATATAAAAAATCATTAAAGTATGATTTTTAATTGATTTTGTGGAGATGATGGAATATGAACAGATTTTCAGAAAAGGATTGGAAAATATTTCGTAGTAAGATAGCCGGATGGCAAGAGGCTTATATGGATAAGCTGAATAATGAATATATGGCAATACTAAGCGGAGAGGGAAATGCTTCGGAAAAGTTTTGGAAGCTGGAGAAAAGAATTAAAGAGGATAAAAAGGATTGTGGTGTGCAATGTGAAATGAGCAGATCCAATCAGTTTTACATTATGTTGGAACTACTGAATGAGGGAGCAATAACTAAAGATGACTTGGAAGATTTTAGTGATGATTTGAAAGAGACAATGAAACATTTTTTCAATAGATAAAGTCGGGAGTGTAAAACCAGGAGGTATGTCAATATGCGGGATTCAATAGAAAACATATCACAACTTCAGAAAAAGTTGAATAATCTGCAACTGGAAAATCAGATATTAAAAAATATATTGGATAAAGCGGGATTGTCATACCATAAAGAATTATCGCTGTTTAGGCAAAGTGATAGTAAAGAAGCTTTTGATCCGGAACAAGGCAAAAGAATCCTTCATCCACAGGCAATAACAGAAAATATGGCAAACCAGTTTTTTGGAATGTTTTGGGGCAGACAGGACGTTTATGCTAAATGTAGTGTTAACAAAGAAACTGGCAAGGCAGGATACTATTTTCAGTGTAATAATTTCTGGACAAATGTGTGTCATAAGAAGATAAAAGATGGCATTAACATTAATTGTAGGGATTGCAAGAGTCGTTCTTATAAGCCAATAACAAAATACGATATATTAAATCATTTGCAGGGGAATTCTTATAATGCATCTGATGTAATAGGAGTATATCCACTTTTAAGTAATGGAACATGCAGATTTATGGTATTTGATTTTGATAATCATGATAAAGGAGCAGAAGAAAAGAATTTTGCAAATGTTGATGATACATGGATTGAAGAAGTTGAGGCAATGAGAGAAATCTGTGTATTAAATGGAATAGATCCATTAGTAGAACGTTCGAGGTCCGGCAAAGGAGCACACGTATGGATATTCTTTGATAAACCGATAGCTGCTTCATTGGTAAGAAAGTTTGGATATTCTTTGCTTGATAAAGGTGCGGAACAGGTTAATTTAAAATCTTTTAAATATTATGACAGAATGTTACCAGCGCAGGATTCATTACGGGATAATAGTGCACTTGGCAATCTGATTGCATTGCCATTGCAGGGGAAGGCTTTGCAGGATGGAAATAGTGCGTTTATTGATGGCAACTGGAATGCTTATCCTGACCAATGGAGAATATTATTTAGCAAGCCAAGATTGTCGCAGGAATTTCTAGAAGAAAAAATAAAAGAATGGACAAATCCTATTGAGGATATAGCCGCAGATGCTGATGAAAGTGATAGGGAAAAACCATGGAACAGAATGCAGCATTTTAATAAAAATGATGTAGATGGGAAGTTACATATTACATTATCAAATGGAATATATGTGGACAATACGAATTTGAAAGCATCTATGCAGAACAGAATCCGTAGAATGGCAGCAATCAGCAATCCGATTTTCTATAAAAATCAGGCAATAGGAACATCAAATTATAATACACAAAGATGGATATATCTTGGAAAAGACCATCTCAGTGGATATATACAGATACCAAGGGGATTGCAGGATGAACTTCTGGAAAAGGCGAAACAGGCAGATATTGATTGTGAAATCGAAGATGAGCGTCAGTATGGAAGAAATATTAATGTGGATTTTATAGGAGAACTGCGTCCTGAACAGGATATGGCATTAAAAGAGTTGATGAAATACGATAACGGAATACTTCATGCTGCAACTGCATTTGGTAAAACTGTGGTTAGCAGTGCGATAATTGCACAAAAGAAAGTGAATACATTGATTATATTGGAATCATCAGCATTGATAGAGCAGTGGAAAGAGGCATTGGGAAGATTCTTAAATATTGAGGAGGAACTTCCGACTTATGAAACTAAGACAGGGAGAGTACGGAAAAGAAAAAGTCTGATTGGAACTCTGCAGGGAGCACATGATTCAATGACTGGAATCATAGATATTGCAATGGCAGGTTCACTGTGCAAAAAGGGAGAGTATCATAATCTGTTGAATGAATACGGACTCGTGCTGGTTGATGAGTGCCATCATTCTGCTTCTGAAACAATAGCTAATGTTTTAAAAGAAGTGAAAGCAAAATATGTATATGGTGTGACAGCAACTCCCAAAAGAGGAGATGGATTGGAAAAAATCAATTATATGCTTATCGGGCCTATAAGGTATAGTTATACTGCAAAGGAAAAGGCAAAAGAGCAGGGAATACAGCATCTTGTTTACACGCGCTTTACCAGAACTGTACCGCCTAGAGGCGTGATTGCTGGTAGGATGCATCCTAATGAAGCATATGAGATTATTAACAATAATGATGTGAGGGATGAGCAGATTATTGAGGATGTGAAGAACTGTGTATCAGCAGGTCGTACACCGGTTGTTTTGTCACGATACAAAGATCATTCAGAAAAATTGTACGAGCGATTAAAAAGTTATGCTGATTATGTGTTTCTTATGACTGGTAATAATTCTAAAAAGGAACATAGGAAAATTCTTGAGCAGATGCGTCAGGTTAATAATGATGAGTCTATGATATTAGTGGCAACGGGTTCTTTGGTAGGAGAAGGGTTCGATTTTCCAAGACTGGATACACTTTTTATGGCAACACCCGTATCATTTCGTGGTGTAGTTGAACAGTATGCCGGACGACTGAATCGTGATTATGCAGGTAAAGAAAATGTAATAATATATGATTATGTGGATAATCATATCCCAATGTTTGATAATATGTATATGAAGCGGCTGAAGGCATATAAACAGATTGGCTACGAGCTTTCTAGTGTTTTGAAAGCCGATAAGCAGATGATTAATGCAATATATGAGGGAGATAATTATAGAAAAACCTTCCATAAGGATCTACTTGATGCCAATAAAAATATAATCATTTCCAGCCCGGCCATCAGTGGACAAAAAGTTTATGAATTAATTAGCATGTTAAAGGAAAAACAGGAGGCAGGAGCTCAGATTACAATAGTTACATGGATGCCTGATTCATATGGATTTGGTGATGCAGCATATTGGATGCAGTTACATGAAGATATGCGTAAAGCTGGTTTTTATATAAAAGCAGTAGAAGAATATTGCGACCGCTTTGCTGTTATTGACCAGGAAGTAGTATGGTATGGAAATATTAATCTGCTGGCGAAGGATAAAGTTGATGACAGAATTATGAGAGTCATGAGTAAAGAGATAGCAGGTGAATTGATGGAGATCACATTTGGGGATAATGGTGGCAAGGATGTAGAATATTTATAAAAAAAGTGAGTTTATGAATATAAGGCAGCTAATCAGCAACACCTTCATAGTTGCGAGAGTTGGTACTTCGTGGAAGTGGTGAAAGCTATGATAGTCTGAAGTCAAAATATGATTTTGGCAATATGTCTTTCACAAAATTAAAATAGGTGTATAAGCAAAGAACAGGGAATCGGCATTGCAACAGTAAAACGTAAAATTTAAAAAATGTCAAATGTATCATATATAGGAAACGGATATAGCGGACATTGAGTGATTAAATAATTTTTGAGACAGCAGTATGATTTTGGACTAACAGTCCAATGAAATGATAGTTCTTATAAGGTATTATAAAATAAAAAGTTTGGAGGATATCTTATGGAAACTAATTTTTATCTTATGAGTAGAAATAAAAAGCTGATAAGGGAGCATTTTGCTGTCGAAACAGAATATAACATAAAGGATATTGAATATGCAATAGTTGATGAACCCTATCTTGGATATGAGATTCATCTGAATAAGTTAAGTTGTGGATGGCGTCCGCTATTCCAAAGACATAAGACAATCAGAGCATTTAAGGAGCTGGAAGAGTTTTGCCTAAAAAATAAAAGCGTTATAAGCATTTATGATGAATATGGAAGAAGATATACATGGAAACAATATTTTGAAAAAGTATATGAGCATAGTCAGCAAAAGAAACAGCCACGTAAATGGATATATGATATCGATTCAACTTTCCCCAATTGTGGACCACGTTTACAAAATGTATCATGTACTGAACAGGAGGCAGAAATATATATTCCATTCTGCCATAGAGAATATAACGAAAAGGAAAAGCTGGCGAAGGAACACTTTCATGTAAATGAAAGACTATGGTGCAAAGAAGAGTATTGGGAAGATCCGGATTATCCATTTGATTGGACAGAAGGTGAGTTTTGCTAGAAGGAGCATATGCTTATGTATGAGAATATTGATATGGAAAAAAACTGGAATTTTATTGAAGGAGATGTTTGATAAATGTGGTTATACAGTCAAAGATATTCAGAAAATATTGCATTTATCATGCCCACAGCCTATATATCGATGGTTTAAGGGCAGTATTTTACCATCAGTAGATCATTTGTATGTATTGAGCAGGTTGCTTAAGGTTCATATGGAAGATTTGCTTGTGCCTAAATGTGAATATAGTATCGTTACGGAAAAATATGTGGAAAAGTCATTAGGTAAAAAAAGATTATATGAATATTGGAAACGCTTATGCATAAAGAAATGTGCATAGATTTAATTGGAGCAGATAACATGGCGCAATCTATGGATGAAGATATTAAGAAAATTGCATGTATGATAACAGAACTTGATGGATTAGCATATAGTACATATAAACCAATAGTTGAAGATATATGTACCAGAAAGGCATCCGAATCAGAGGTTGAACACATTTTGGATTATATGGTCGGAATGTGTAATAGCGATAGAATACTTGAACTATTTAAGCGGGTATGTAGGAAGTATATATATTTGTATCCGGAAATGATTACATCAGAAATATATACATATAAAGATATGTATGAAGAAACAGAAAAGGATTGATCTCGTGTATACATTGCACAGATTGGTGATAGCAAATGAGTAGAAGATTATCGTTACATATTTTACCTCCCATAGAAGGTTATGAGGAAGATAAGATATATAAAAGTGAAGATATTTCACTAAGAATGGCAGATTTAAGGCAAGAGCCAGATGACATATATTATATAAGGTTGAAAAGTAAGTCTGTTTATGCATCACTTGACGATATTGTTAGATTTGCAAGTGAAAAATATTCATTAGGTGAAATACATAATTTCTCGATGCATACAGATTATAAAAAAACAGCATAATTAAATATGAAGGAAATGAATATGTTATTACCGCAACAGAAGTTAAGCAACTTGAAAAGGAACACATTACAGAAGCTGTGTATTGTAACGAATACAGATGTTGTAGTCTGAGTTGGTTCTATAGTAGTATTGGATATGAATTAGTTCCAGATGATATTGAAGTTGTAGATGATGAACTGATAAAAAAGGCTGAAGCTTTAGTGGGGTATGAATGTGATAAAGATTTTGCAGATGGAATGTCAGATGTTATTGAAAATAATTCTGAAGGAGAAGACAAATTTATGGCTGCTCTTGTATTAGCAAAGGAGATAGCAAGAACACTGAATGGAAGAGCAGTTCTTATGTGTGATTAACAAAGTAAGTATTGGAGAAACAATTAGGAACATTGATGATGAAAACTTGCGTGGAATCATATAAGCAGAATTACTGATTTGTAAGAATTGTATATTATATACAACATGTACAGTGGGAATCAGCATGATGTATGAAAATGATGGTAAAAATAGATAAGCTGTATTATAGCTTCAATTGTGTAAAAAATATAGTTAAAGTAGAAGGTGAATGCTTGGTATGAATATAAAAGATTTAATTGGTGAAGCAACAGAATACGATAAAAAGCTGGCATTGGAGGAAAAGAAACCAAAAAGTTGGTGTAAAAGTGTAAGTGCATTTGCAAATACATTTGGTGGAGCATTGATTTTTGGTATCTCTAATGAGGGAATGGTTGTCGGACTTGAAAATCCAGAAGACGATGCAGAAAAGATTAGTGAAGTGATTAAGACAAGACTTGATCCCATGCCGGAATTTAAGCTTAGATTTTATCAAACAGAAGATGGTAAGGTTTTGATCATACTTGATGTATATAAGGGTGATGAAACTCCATATTATTATTCGGGAGATGGTGTACTGGAAGCTTATGTTCGTGTTGGAAATGAGAGTGTAAAGGCAACTGCAACAGAATTAAAACGTCTTGTCCTCAGAGGAAAGAATACTTCCTATGATTCGCAGAATTCTACCTATAAGGCGGAAGATTATGCTTTTTCAAAGCTTAAGGAAAGATATAAGAAGTGGACCGGAAACAGTTTTGACGATAAAGATTTGATTTCTTTTGGTTTGGTAAATGAACGGGGAAACTTGACCAATGCAGGAGCGTTACTTGCCGATGAAAGTCCTATTTGTTGTTCAAGGCTTTTTTGTACAAGATGGAATGGGTTGAATAAAAGTGGCGGTGTAGTCGATGCATTGGATGATGCTGAGTATTCGGGCAGTGTTATTTCACTGATTGAAAATGGGGAAGCCTTTATCAAACGTAATTGCAAAATGAAATGGCGTAAAACAGCAAATTCAAGAGAAGAAATGCCGGAGTATGTAGAGCGAAGCTATCATGAAGCACTCATAAATGCTTTGGCACATCGTGATTATCTGGTAAATGGAAGTGAAGTTCATATTGACATATATGATGACAGAATGGAAATCTATTCTCCGGGAGGAATGCCGGACGGATCCATAATTCAGGACAGAGATCCGCTTATGGTACCTTCAACCAGAAGGAACCCGGTTCTTGCAGATGTGTTCAACAGGCTTGGATATATGGAGCGTAAAGGTAGTGGATTTGGAAAGATTATTAGTGGATATGAATTTCAAATTAATTATGATGAGAGTAAAAGACCATCATTCCGTTCAGACAGATATCAGTTTACTGTGGTAATGCCGAACCTGAACTATGATGTTTCTCAAGAATTTGAAGAAAATAAGACAATGTCCGAATCAATGTCCGAATTAATGTCCGAATCAATGTCCGAATTGGAAAGAACAAGAATGCAGATTATTTTGCACTATCTCAATACAAATAAAGAAATAAATAGCTCTATTGCAGCAAAATTATTGAAAGTGGAAATAAAGA
>ERZ772969.1596-NODE-1596-length-16698-cov-13.335156_pt1 | contig 16698 bp, 12 predicted proteins | sample MGYA00511676_ERZ772969 | MGnify/ENA primary metagenome ERZ772969 (study PRJEB29015, sample SAMEA2737651) | human gut metagenome | biome: human gut; feature: human-associated habitat; material: faeces | place: China | collected 2012 ... | reverse complement strand
TAACGATGCAGCAGCATTCGCTAAACTTGTTGAAGTAGCTAAAAACGCTTAATAGAATAACAATATACATTGAGGACTCTCTTTGGAGGGTCCTTTTTTGTATGGTGAAAGTAATAGATTATCAATACTTTTATAATATGATATCCTATACATATAATGTGTGTGATAATATTAAAAGAGAGGATTTAAATTAATGAAAAAGTTGTTTTCTATGTTATTGTTAGCATGTATAGTAATACCATTACAAATCCAAGCTATATCGATGGAAGCTATTAAAAATGATAAGAATAATATTCCTATTCTTACAGGGAAAAATGCCATTACGTATTTTGTAGACAAGAGTTCTATTAAAAGAATAGAAGAGAACCAGTTTATTTATAAAGTACAGGCAATTGTATATGAGGTTGAAAATAATAATAGTAGTAGAACTGATTCATATATTCACAAGGTTTTAGTTACTTATCGATATGATAAACAAGCTAGCTCTGGTATGAAATTAACGATAAATAGTGTGGAAGATTTTAATTATGAAGGTGTGGCTTTGGGTAACTTTAGCAATATTCCACAACAATACGTTGATGTAACTTTGCGTGATCCTAAATATGTTGTAGGTAATTATATCTTTAAAGAAGCTTATGGTACTGCTTTTGAAAATATGACTATTCATAGGAAATAAGATAAATGAGTTTATGGAAGTAGCTAAAAACGCTTAATAGCATAATAATACAGATTAAGGACTCTCTTTGGAGGGTCCTTTTTTGTATGGTGAAAGTATGATATAGCTACATTTATATTTTGGTGTAAAATACTAAATCGTTTTAGCTGTTTTATAAAGTGAAATAAACTATCAAAAAAGTAAAATATAAAAGAGGAGTTTTATTATAGCTTGTAGAACTAACATAGTAATAAACCTATTTAAGGTGCTTGTAAAAGGAGACATTATTATGGGAATCTTTAAAAAGCTATGTATGACCTCTATGTTAGGTGTTATGTTAACTGTACCAACGTATGCAACTGTTGTTACAGGCAGTCAATCAGATGTAAATTTAGATTTAAAGTATCCTTTAGTTTATACAGATCATGTTTATGCTCAAAGAGTTATTAATACAGATATTGCAAATTATGTACTCGAAGCAAAGGATATGTATTACAACCAACATATTTATCAAGTTTCTCAAAACTATAAGGTTACCTATGAGGATAGTCAAGTTGTTTCAATCCTACTAACTACCTATTATTACTACGCCGGAGCTGCTCATGGTATGTATAATACAAGAGGTCTTGTATATAATAAAGTAACAGGTCAACGCATTCCATTATATAACTATATAAAAATTGCGAATGCAGCACAATTGGATAACGGCTTACGATCCCATGTATTAAGTTATTATACAGGTAATCATACAAAGAGCTATATTCCAAGTGGATGGAGTGTAAAATATGTAACCGATAACTATTGCTTACGTGGTAAGGGGAACATTGATTTAGTTTACCAACCATATGAACTAGGACCGTACGCAGCTGGTAATACCTATATTGGTTTTACACCAAAAGCCATTGAATACTTTAACCGCATGAACTCCTAATACAAGTGTAGCTTTAAATTGTGTCTTATCAGTACATTGATGCATTAAATAGTATTCTTGTTATAAACTCTATAAAAGCCTATAGTACATATACAGTATTATAGGCTTTTAGTGTACTTATCATATTATCTTCTATATCCGCCACATCCTCTAGTATTAGAGTTTTGACCACAGTAACTTTGGCTAGTATTGTTACAAACTGTATTGTTATTATTACAGTTGTATTGAGCGTTTGTATTACAATTGTATTGAGTATCTGCATTACATTTATACTGAGCATTGGTATTGCAATTTGCTTGTGATCCATTGCATACATAATCATAAGCAAATCCTGTAGATACAGCCGCTGTCACGGCTAAAAGCGTCATGACAATCATACGTTTTGTAAACTTCATAGGTATCACCTCCTCATTTCTATACTTATATTGTACTACTAAATGTCAACTAAAATATGATATTCTATACATATATACTATTTGAGAGGCATTATGTGAAAGGATGAGAGTCTATTATGAAACGTATATTGATGGCTACACTATGTTTTAGCTGTGTTACGTTAGGAAGTCATGCGATTGATATTAATATACCAGGTGCGGATCCTACAATATCAAAGGATGCATATCAGAATTATCGTAAGAATGGTAATGAAGTCCAAAAGACTGAAAATATTATAGCTAATCAGATACGAGATGAATATAACAATAATGGGTCTAAAAAATGGACACTAGATGAGTTGGTATATTTCACAAAAGAATTATATCATTCTATAAAACAGTCTTCTTCTGTTTTTATTCTTAAGGATAATGGGGCAAATATTAAATTTACTGTGCCAGAGAGTAGCCAGTTCGGTAAAACTATAAAAGGGGATCCATTAACTACAGATATTAAAAAAGGGAATTTTCGTTTAATTGAGGGTAATCTACATTATACTATTCGTAAGAATAGTGAAAGCCCGACTAAGGAAAATTTATTTTCATATCCAACCATTAAAAATGCTACATGGGAGATTGGGCAGAATAAAAGTGGAGCTTTAGAAGGGGCTATTAACTTTGGCGTAAAGTCCGATCCTTCGCTGTCTTATCATATTAGTTATGATTTGATTAAGAAAAAGGAATTAGAACTATTAAAGACGCATAATCAGGAATATGTGTATAGAGAATTGATGTCGCCCTTAGTTAATTATGTACTACCTTCAATTGAACTAGCAAAGCAAATACTTTCAAAAACTAAACCGGTAACTATTAATGGATTTACTTTCCAAACTTTAAAATCAAGTGATTTAGCCTATCATGGCCCTGATAATGATGCAATTTATATTTATGATGGTAAAAAATATCGTGAAGGTATTATGGTGAGAGAATTAAAACCGGAAGAGTTAGCTAATCGTCATCAAATTAATTATAAATTGATACGATTCTTCATTATGTATAAGCCATATTCTGATTTCAAGCCAATTCAATACGCAACGGTTTGGAATGATGCCACTCCTGCTATCTATATGGAAGTAGAACGATCTAAATCTAGAATGTACATTCAATCGCTATATGATGATAAATACTTATATACTCACTTTATAATGGCTGATTTAGATTATAAAACACCAGCAAAAGACTTACGCGATATAGTTCAATATGTGGACAATGCAAATGACAAAGATAAATATGCTAAAAGTCAAGCTGGGATGGGAGCTATGCCTAAAGGTATATATGAAAAATCATATGGAAAATAAGGGAAATAGTCAATCTCATATATAATCTTGACTTGATTCCAAATTTAATTTATGAAAATATATATGTAAGCTTTACCACATATAAACACTATTACTCTAGTAAAGTGTTTATATGTGGCATTTTTTGTAGTAGAATAAAATTAATTACTATGAATAAATCATGAAAAATTAGGAGATATTATGGGTGCCGAATTAAATCAAAAATTATTTAGTGCTGCTGATAGTTTACGCGGTAAGATGAGTGCTGATCAATATAAAGATTATCTTTTAGGGCTAATTTTTTATAAATACTTATCTGATAAATTATTAGAGTCTACAGTTGTAAAAGCCTATAAATCCCTTGATGAATATAATACAGTAGCAAAGCAAACAGAACTGTATAAATCTTATATTTTAAATGATAAAAGTAAAGCGTTTTTTATTGCGACTATGTCAGATACGTTAGGGTATCATATAGAACCACAATATCTTTTTAGTGAGCTTGCTAATTCTGTTAAGGATAACTCTTTTGAATTGGTTCATTTGAGAAATGCTTTTGTACGATTGGAAACGGCATACAAACAGTTCGAAGGTCTATTTGATGATATTGATTTAGATTCAAAACAACTTGGTGTAGATGCGAATCAACGAAATATTACCATTAGTGAAGTTATTAAAAAACTAGATGAAGTTGATGTGTTAGGTCATGATGGTGATGTGATTGGCGATGCATATGAATATCTGATTGGTGAATTTGCTGCTGGTTCAGGTAAAAAAGCAGGTGAGTTTTATACCCCTCAACAAGTATCAGATATGATGGCTCAAATTGTAACAATTGGACAAGAGGATACACCATCGTTTACTGTATACGACCCTACAATGGGTTCTGGTTCATTGATGCTAAATGTACGTAAGTATTTAAATAATCCGAATCGTGTACAATACCATGGACAAGAACTTAACGTAACTACATATAATCTTGCACGCATGAATCTTATTCTTCATGAAGTAAATGCTGAAGATCAACGTCTACATAATGGGGATACACTAAATAAAGACTGGCCGACAGATGAGCCGTATATGTTTGATTCTGTAGTTATGAATCCTCCATACTCTGCAAAGTGGTCTGCAGATCTTACATTTATGGATGATGCACGTTTTAACCGTTATGGAAAGTTAGCACCTAAATCTAAAGCTGATTTTGCTTTTCTCTTACATGGGTTTTACCATTTAAAAACATCTGGTACCATGGCAATTGTTTTGCCACATGGGGTTTTGTTTAGAGGGGCAGCAGAAGGTATAATTCGAAAAAAATTATTAGAAGATGGAAGTATTTATGCGGTGATTGGGATGCCTGCAAATCTATTTTTTGGAACATCTATACCGACTACTGTAATTATTCTTAAAAAGAATCGCCCAGGACGTGATGTGTTATTCATTGATGCAAGCAATGATTTCACAAAATTCAAAAATCAGAATAAATTAGAACCAGAGCACATAAAACGCATTGTTGATACTTATAAAAATCGTGAAAGTATTGAAAAGTACTCTTATTTAGCACCATTTGAAGAAATTAAAGAAAATGATTTTAACCTAAATATTCCACGCTATGTTGATACCTTTGAAGAAGAAGCTCCTATTGACATGGTTGTACTTGGCAAAGAGATGAAAGCTATTAAGGAAGAAGAAGCAAAATTAGAAAAAGAGATTTATGATATGCTTCTTCAGTTAGACTGTGCTGATGAAGATAAAGACTGGTTAAATGGTGTACTTGAGGTATTTAATTATGGCAAATAAACCAAGAATACGATTTAGAGGATTTACTGAAGATTGGGAACAGCGTAAGTTGGGAGATTTAGCTGAAATTGTACGTGGTGCATCTCCAAGACCAATCAGTGATCCAAAATGGTTTGATAATAATTCAGATGTAGGTTGGTTAAGAATTGCAGATGTTACAGCCCAGGATGGTCGAATTCGATATTTAGAACAAAAAATATCTGAATTAGGTCAAGAGAAAACTCGTGTTGTTAAAATTCCACATTTATTATTGAGTATTGCAGCAACAGTGGGAAAACCTGTAATCAACTACGTTCCAACAGGCGTTCATGATGGTTTCTTAATTTTTCTAAATCCTAAATTTAATATTTTATATACTTTCTGGTGGTTAGAAATGTTCCGAGAAAAATGGAATAAGTATGGTCAACCAGGTAGCCAAGTGAATTTAAATTCTGACTTAGTAAAGAATCAAGTTATTAATATACCAAATGAAAAAGAACAAGAAAAAATTAGTTCATTTTTAGAGTCTCTTGATAAAATTATTACCCTTCATCAGCATAAGCTTAAAAAACTCAATTTAGCTAAAAAAGCATTATTACAAAAATTATTTCCAAGAAATGGAAGTCAATTTCCAGTGGTTAGATTTAAAGGGTTCACTGATGCTTGGGAACAGCGTAAGTTATCTGATATTACAGAGGTGATAATGGGGCAATCTCCATCTTCTAAAAATTATACAGATAATCCGAATGATAATATTTTAGTTCAAGGAAATGCTGATTTAAAAGATGGGAAGGTAATACCTAGATTATGGACTAAAGAAATTACAAAAACTATTGATAAAGATGGAATAATATTAACAGTTCGTGCTCCAGTAGGGGATGTTGCTAAAACCGATTATAAGGTTGTACTTGGTCGTGGTGTCGCAGGGATTAAAGGTAACGATTATATATATCATTTTTTACAAAAACTACAAAATAATCAGTATTGGGTATCCCTTAGTTCTGGATCTACATTTGAATCAATTAATTCAAATGATATTAAAGATTTAATTATAGATATTCCATCTATAGAAGAACAAACTAAAATTAGTATTTTACTTAATAATGTTAATTCTATTATTACCCTTCATCAGCGTAAGTTAGAAAAATTACAAGAAGTAAAAAAAGGCTTGCTTCAAAAAATGTTTGTATAGAATTACAGGGATAATTATATGGGGAAATTAAATAATACAAAAGAAGCTCAGCTCGAACAAAATCTAATTGATTTACTTTGTGCACAACATGGACAATGGACTTTTCGTTCGGATTTAAAAACAGAAGAAGATTTATGGAATAATTTACGTAATATTATTGAGATTCGAAATAAAAGTGAACTTAATGATAATATGTTAACTGATAGTGAGTTTGAGCGAATTCAATCAGAAATATTGGCAAATACAAAAACGCCTTTTGAAGCCGCAAAATGGCTGCGTGGTGAAAAGGGAAAGTGTTCAGTTGTTCTGGAAAGAGATAATGGTTTAGGGCGTATAGAGTTAATTATTTATTCTAATATTGAAAAAAATGGTGGTTTTTCTTCTTATGAAATAGTACATCAAATTGCAAAAAATAAATCTAACTTAGAAGAACGAAGTCGTCGATTTGATATTACTTTATTGATAAGTGGTCTGCCGATTATTCAAATAGAATTAAAGACCGCCATAGCAAAGGATGGGGTTAAGCAAGCCTATTATCAAATAGAAAAATATATTGATGAAGGGACTTTTTCAAATACTATATTCCAAACGTTACAGCTATATGTTATGTCTAATGAACAAACTACTCGATATATGGCTGCAGCTCCAAAAGGTGAGTTACAAGAGAAATTTATGTTTGGTTGGCGCACTCGAGATAACACAAGGGTTGAGAATATTAATGAGTTTGCAAAACAGGTTTTAAATATTCCTAGAGCCCATGAATTAGTATCTGAATATATGATTCTTAGTGAAGAAGTAAGCAGTAAGATATTAATGGTCTTACACCCATACCAAATTCATGCTATAGAAGCAATTTTTGAGGCTGCAAGTAAACATCAATCTGGTTATATTTGGCATGCAACTGGTTCAGGTAAGACTATAACTAGTTTTGTATCTACAAAACTACTTGCCCAAAAGAGTGGGATAGATAGAACTATTATGCTGTTAGATAGAAAAGATTTAGATAATCAAACGACATCAGAGTTTACTAAATTTGCCTCTGCTTACTCAACAGGTGTAAATACTAACAAAAATACACTTATAGTCGGCACGGGGAATACCGAGGAGCTTTCAAATGCTCTTAAACAGGATTCAAGTTCTAATGTAGTAATTGTGACTACACGCCAAAAACTAAATAAGGCTGTTGAATACTTGCAAGAAAAAGAACCAGGAAGACTTGCTAACCTTCGAGGAAAACATATTGTATTTATTGTTGATGAATGTCATAGAGCTATTAGTGCTCAAAATATGGATGATATTAAAAAAGTATTTCCAAAATCGACATGGTTTGGATTTACAGGTACACCTATTTTTGAGGAGAATAAAAAGAGTTCTGATGGTCAATATGCCCGCACTACACATGATCAATATGGAGAAGTTTTACATCGATATACTATAAAAAATGCGCTTGAAGATGGATCTGTATTGGGATTTCAGGTAGAACATGAATCTACTATACATCAGGATGAACTGGCGAATGTAGTGTATCGAGCAATGCGTTCGGAAGAAAAAAATATCAATTATACCGATGAGGAGCTAGTGTCTACTATTGAATCTATGAAGGATATTGATAAAGAGCAATATTTACAGAGTACACATTATGAGTCAGATGACCATATTCAATCTGTAATTCGCAAAATTTTAAGCCCTAACAATGCATATAGTAAATTTGTATTCAAAGATGGTAAGCCAACAATGTCTGCTATTTTGACAACTAGTTCCATTGATATGGCGAAGCGTTATTATAAGGCAATTAAGAAATTTACGGCCGATAAGAACTGGTTAGAAACACAGTTTCCTAATAATCCTTTGCGCCAGGGTGCGGTTATGAATGATCCAGATTTTCCACGTGTGGCAATTACATACTCTTTAGAGGAAAATACAAAGGATTCAGCATTAAAAGAAACTGAAATGGCTGAGATTATTGATGAGTATAATCAGATGTTTGGGACCTCTTGGTCTATTGAAAGTATTAATCGTTATAATGGTGACATTAACAATAGGCTAGCGCGTAAAAAGGGTGAGTTTAAAGAATTTGGTAAACATTTAGATTTAGTTATTGTTGTAGATCGATTATTAACAGGATTTGATGCTCCTAGATGTCAAACCTTGTTTGTAGATCGGAACTTACAATATGCTGGACTCATACAAGCATTTTCTAGAACTAATCGAACATATAAAGGAAAAGATAAAGGTTTGATTACAACCTTTAGAAAACCTGCGACGATGAAGGAACATGTATATGCAGCAACGCGGTTGTATTCTCAAACGAATAATAATAGTAGTTTAATCTACCCAACATATGAAGAATCTAAAAAGAAGTTTAATGCTGCATATACAGCTTTAGTAAAATTAGAGGCTATAAATCCAAATAATCCTATTACTGAATATGCTCCCGTTTCAGATCGAATTAACTTTGTGAAGTGCTTCCAGGATTTAAATAAAGCTTATCGTGCTATTGCCTCATATGATGACTTTAACATAGAACTTGATAATGACAAACATGGTACCTTTTCTAAAAAGATTGCAATTATAGAAGACAATATTGGCTTATATAATACGATAAAAGCATCCTTAAAACCTGATGATAAGAATGAACCTGGTATTGAATTAATTGATTTCTTTGATTCTAGTACAGTACAGACATATACTGTTGATAAGAGCTATATAGATGCTTTATTAAGTGAATATGAGGCGAACAGTCAAGATACTCGTGCAAAAATTGAAGATGCTTTAACAAAGTTGAATAAGAGTGAATCAGTCCGTACTATTTATAAACATATTCTTGATGATATTGATACACAGGTGATAGATAAAGATAGTAATCTATTGAAAATAAAAAGAGAATATTTTACTAAAGCTTATGACTCTATTGTTGAATCCTTTGCATCAATATGGTGTGTTGATCCGGATGAACTTATGGTTTCTGTAAATCAATCTACACTAGGTGAAGAGATATACAATAAAAATAGAATAGTAGGCAGTGCTAACTATCCTGTATATGTACAACAACACCCCGATTCTGATCCATTTTCATACCCTCAACACATGATAGAAGCATGGGAAGTATGTTTGTTTGATGAAGTTATACCGTTAAGAGATGAATTGAAGTAGCAACATAAAATCTTATAGTATATTTGTTAATAAAAGAATATCCGAAGTTTTGTCCGTATATGGTCAGAAACGTTTAGATTTGGTCGTATTAGACATTATATGGTGTTTAATACGGCTTTTTATTTTCTTGGGAACAGTGTAAGTTAGGGGATTTATATAAACGTGTAAATGAACGTAATGATGGAACTTTAGGGCGGGATAAATGGATTTCTGTTGCAAAGATGTATTTTCAGGATCCCGATAAAGTACAATCAAATAATTTAGATACACGTACCTATGTGATGAAAAAAGGAGATATAGCTTTTGAGGGGCATCCAAATAATGAATTTAAATTTGGTCGATTTGTATTAAATGATATAGGTACTGGTATCATTTCAGAGCTATTTCCCATTTATAGGCCTATTACCGAATATGATTTAGATTTTTGGAAATATGCGATTCAACTTGAACGAGTGATGGCTCCTATATTTGCAAAATCTATTACATCATCAGGAAATTCATCAAATAAATTAGATCATAATCATTTCTTAAATCAGGAACTTTTAGTTCCTAATATTGAGGAACAGAAGAAAATAGGAACCCTATTAAGCCTATTGAGTAAAAATATTACCCTTCATCAGCAAGAGCCATTTCTATGTGGGAACAGCGTAAATGGTGGGGTGGAATTATGTTGACAATAGAGGAAAAATCCGAACTATTTTATATTTATTACGAAAAGTGGATACGAATTTATAAAGAAGGGGCTATTCGTAATGTAACAATGCGAAAATATGAGATAACTCTATTATGGTTAAAAAAATTAGTTCCTGAACTTAAGCTTTCACAATTAAACAGAATATCGTATCAACAATTATTAAATGATTATGCAGAGTTTCATGAACGACAAACTACAATGGACTTTCATCATCAAATTAAAGCAGCTATATTGGATGCAGTAGATGAAGGATTTATTGATAGGGATCCGACGCGGAAAGCTATTATAAAAGGTCGGTCACCGAGAATAAAGAAAATCAAATATCTAAATCAGTTTGAATTACATACCTTGTTAGTTAACTTGAAGTTGACATCCGAGATTAACTGGGATTGGTTGATATTGATAATAGCAAAAACTGGGATGCGATTTTCAGAAGCTTTAGCATTAACGCCAAAGGATTTTGATTTTTCACATCAATCATTGATTGTGGATAAAACGTGGGATTATAAAGGAAATGGTGGATTCCTGCCAACGAAGAATCGCTCATCAGTGAGAAAAATACAGCTTGATTGGCAAACAATCATAAAGTTCTCAGAACTAATTAAAGGCTTACCTGAAGATAAGCCTATATTTGTTAAAGGTCGTGTATTCAATTCGACAATAAATGGTGTATTAGAACGGTATTGTAAAAAGTTGGGAATACCAGTCATATCAATTCATGGATTACGACATACACATGCTTCGTTACTACTCTTTGCAGGAGTGTCGATTGCAAGTGTCGCAAGAAGACTTGGGCATGCGAGTATGACGACAACACAAAAAACATATATACATATTATTCAAGAAATGGAAAATAGAGATATTGATCTAGTGATGCGATCTATGGCTGGATTAGCATGAGAATTATTATATAGAAATGGCTTTTACTGATGAAGGGTAATAATACTATCTATTTTTGATAAAACATTGGCAATCAAGTTTTGTTCTTGGATTGAACTAGGTATAACTATACTTTGTTCAATTAAGTCAGTTTTGGTAATACCCTTTATTGATGTTCCTTGAAGAATTTTAGCATTTTCTTGCATTAATCGATATAGTTGATATGCAAAAAATTTAATATCATTTCCATCAAAATTACTCAAAGACAGAAAATCTTGACTAGTAGTAAAATCTTGATTTATTACTGCAACTTTACCAACTCCCACTCTCGTAACTAAAGCAATTGAATCACGAGAGATTAATTTAGCTGCTGAATTTTTTAACGCTCTATCATTAATATATTTATTTATATTAACATGTACAATATCACCTTCAACTAAATCAGATGACTGTATCCAAGGTATGTCACCACTCCAATATTCAGGATTAGTCGTTTTAGGAGTTCCTCCACCAGTTTTTATTTTCACAATATCATCTAACTTACGCTGTTCCCAAGTAAATTGAAAGGAGAAAAAATGTCTGAAGTATATAGATATAGAACAATTAAACAAATATTAAACCGTAAGGAGTTACGTGATAGGTATTTCTATTTTAGTGAATTAGAAAATCTAAATGACCCGATGGAAGGGTTTCTAAATGTTTTTTGGGATGGAGATAGTATTTTATGGCATAATTTGTTTAAACACTATATTTTATGCTTAGCTGATTTATATTTGCAGGCATCATTTAGTAAAGGTAATTATAAGATAACATCAGACTATCTGGATATAGATATAAATGATAGTATATTATATTCTGATTTTTATAGATCGCTTTATAATAATGTTTATAATACTATATTAGAGATGGATATAGTTAAAAAAGTATTATCTATTCTTATAAAATGGAAAGTAGATAAAAATACATTATTGTATTATCTAGAAATAGTTCATCCCTATATTTTAGAAACTATTATGGATGAATTTGCAGCATGTGGAATGTTACCGAATCCTAAATTAGGAAATTTGGATTTGGTTGATATATTTGAACCGTCAGATAATCTTGATAAAGAAAGGATCTTAAGATTACCAGAGCCTTTTAGAATTGATTTGGCTTTTAATAGATTGAAAAATAAAATTGAGAAAAATGAAACTATGGAGATTGATGAGCCTAGATTGATGTTATTTTATTTAGAGTTTCCATCAATGTATATTGATCGATTAATGGATATTATAAAACCTAAAGCATATATGTCATGTTTTTCAAAAGTTTTTGATAATTCAGCAATGTGGGGGCATTATGCTGATAATCATAAAGGAATATGTTTAATATTTGATGAGGGGATAGGCGAAGATTTACGTATTGGATGTAATGAGGTTGAAGGATTATATGATGTTGAGTATAAGGAAACTATGATTCCAATTAATTTCTTTTTATTAATTAGATACAGCGATAAATGGTTGGATTTTTGGTATACTCATGAAGATAATAAGTGCTTTCTTTATGATAAACGTTATGATAGACAGTGGCCGATTCATTATGCAAGCTTATGTAAATCAATTTTTACTCAGAAGACTATTGATTGGAAAAGTGAATGTGAGGTAAGAGCCTTAATTTTAGATCATCAGTATAGATATGATAGTACAGAAAAAAGAAAAATATATTATTCTAAAGATATATTAAAAGGAGTAATATTAGGTGTTAATATGAATGAAAAAGATAAAGTGACCTTAATTCGAGAAGTTAAAAATAATCGAGATAAGTTTAGAGTAGATTTTAAGATTTATCAAGCATATTTTGATAGCTCCTCCAAGATTAAATGTCACGAATTGAATTGGAGCTAAGTAAAATGGTAATGTTATAATTCTATAACGTAACTTTTAGGAGTTATTTTCAAATTTTAAAAGATAGTTTTGAATGATATTGTAGGAATTCTTATTCTTCTGAATTTATATTTAAGAAATATTTTTTAATCCTATATTAACTCTTTTTATGAGTGTTATCCTTAAGTTTATGGAGAATTTTTATCTTCCTTTAGTGAACTCTAAAACCGTAGATTCGAAATATGAAAAATAAATAGCTTTTAGGTTCCTAGTAGACATATTATTGACTAATGGGAACCTTTTTTATTTGCCTTTCATGAAATCTTTTTATTTTACCTGTATAATACTTTCATTAGTCTAATGAGAGGGTAGATATAGATGAAAGATTCTGCAAAACAAATTATAAATTATTGGTATTCACTTGAATGTTTGCAACCGAAAGAGGTTCCTAAGTATAAAGCAATTTCTAAGAAGTATATTAAAGAGCTCTTATTTACTACTGAAAATGATAGAACTACTATTTATCAACAGTCTGTAATAAAACCTTATTGGAAAAGAACAAATTCACGTGTTTCTACGTATGTAGTACCGTTACCAAATGATCCTTATAATTACGCTATTATTGATGAGATTAAATATTTTAAGGATGAAAAGGTCTATGTTTTAGATGATGAACATGCTGTTCTTTTAAGTGTAGTCAAAGGAACTGAAGTACTAGAAGCTTTCATTGATAAACTAGAAATTGAATATCCTGAAAAACCATATTTAGGGAATGTGTATAGTGCATCGTTTGTTGTTGATGCAGAGGGATACTATAAAGAGGGGAGTCTTCAAATTGCTCCTTTTATTTGGGTGATTTATCAAATGATGTCTCAGCCTGATGTGGAGTTTAAAGATATTAAGCTAGATGGTTGGCATGAGATTGTTAAATCAATTGAAGATAGTTTTAATCTTCCTGAGGAAAAAGTATCTCTTGATAATGCTTCACGTGTAATTAATACATATTTACGAGAGCATATCTTAGAACCTATGGGTATTACCATGTTCCGTGCTGGTGATATTTATGGCTACTGTGGTTTTCAGGCAGAGGAGATTCAGCTAGTTAAAGCTGAGACAATGCCTATTAATGATTTAAAATCTAGCTTTTTCCTCGATGATTTACAGTTGGTGTTACAACACATTGATACATTAAAGGATAAAGATAAGGTATTGTCTTATATCAATAGTCTTAATCAGGATATTGAGCATTATGATTTGTTAAAAGATACGGATCAGATGCGCAAATGGTATAATCCTAAGGTTTTACCATATGGTAGATGGCCTTCAAAGTTTAATTTATCCTTTATGCAGCAAATTGCTGTTAATATTGCTAAGGAGAACCCTAAAGATATCTTTTCTGTTAATGGTCCTCCTGGTACAGGTAAAACTACGTTATTGAAGGATATAATTGCTAGTAATATTGTTGAGCGTGCTGCTAAGTTTTGTGAAAGTAATCATGTAAATGATATCTTCAAAAAGGTTGTTGGCAGAGATGAAACCTTTTTTTACTATGATATACCTAGTGATATTGCAGTATATGGCATGCTGGTGCTTTCATCAAACAATAAGGCCGTTGAAAACATTACATTAGAATTACCGAATATTTCCTCTGTGGAAGAGGGGACTAATGGGTCTACATTATTTAATCCTGATTCCTCTGAACAACAGGTTGATTTATCTTGTTTTGCTGAGGATAAGAAGTATCAATTTGTTAAATCTAATGAGGTATATTTTACATTTTTAGCGGATCGTTTAGCAGAGAGTAATGAACAATGGGGATTAATTTCTGCTAGACTTGGTAAGAAATCTAATATAAACACCTTTATGCCAGTATTAGATGTATTATCCTCAGATATGTTTTCTATTATGGGAATTCCTAGTGTTCAAGATGCTTTTGAAAGTGCTAAAAAGCAGTTTCAGGCACAATATAATCTTGTAAAAACATTATTTGATTATGTAACAGTATATGAAGACAATATCAAATTGATTCAAGAGTTGAATCTTAAAACGAATCAGTTACAAGAAGACGTTCTTTCAATCAATGAACAATTAAGTAAATATGATACATTAGATGATGATTTGTTGAAGTTGATAGAGCATAAAAACAGTATTGAGACTAAATTAATAGAGTATAATAATCAACGCTCTATTTTTGATAAGCTTTGGAATGCTACTAATTGGTCTATTTTAAAAGCTATGAGTAATCCTGCATTGTTATCTGCTATTGAAGAGAACACTACAGAGCTTCAAAATGTTAAACAGCAATTGGATGCATTACACCAGTTGTTTAATGAGCGTGATTCTATAATCAAAACGAAAGATAGTCTATTAGCTGATATTAAAGCGCTTGATGGTACTGTTCAAGAAGCTGAAAAAACACAGCAAGAGATTTTAGGTACATTAAAATCTAGTGGTAAAGATACGATATATTGCTTTGATGATATAGCGTCAAAGGTAATATCATCTGATACGGATAGAGCAGAGGCACATACGGCCTTCTTATATGTGTGTAACTACCTGAATGAATGTAGAGAACGTTTGCTATATGATGCCTTACAATTACAAAAGGCTGTAGTTATGAGTGATGCTTTCAGAAAAAACATGCAATTACTTAGGCAGTATTGGGGTTCATTAAGTGACAGGAAAAAAATACAGAAAAACTTTGACCTTGATATTATTTTCCCTGCATTACTTAATTCTTTGATGATTGCTGTTCCTGTTATTTCTTCCACTTTTGCTGCAGTAGAGCGGTTCTTGATTAATTGTAAAACTGAAAGCTCATTGGGGACCATCATTATTGATGAGGCGGGGCAAGCATCACCTCATATGCTTGTAGGGGCATTATTCCGTGCTCAAAAAGCAATCGTAGTTGGTGATCCTAAACAAATTGAACCGGTACAAACAGTACAGGATTTGTTTGTAGAAAGGATTGGTGGCGAAGGTATTGGTGAATATAGGAATAAAGAACTGTCTGTACAAAGTTTAGCTGATGCTCAAAATCCATTTGCAGGTATTATCAAAAATCTTGATGGCTCCGAATCTTGGGTAGGGTGCCCACTCGTTATTCATAGACGTTGTAAAGATCCAATGTTTACAGTTTCTAATGAGCTATCTTATGGTGGGTTCATGATTAATAGGACTATGAACCCTAAAGAGCCTATTGATCCATGTAAAGAGAGCTGTTGGATAAATTATGATGCAAGTAATATTGGCTCAAGCACTAGTAAAGATAGATATATACAACTACAAGGTCAAATTGCTTTTGAATTGATACAAAAGTTACGAGCAAGAAATACTAAGTTTAAGGATATCTTTATCATTACACCATTTACTAGTGTCGCATATGGTTTTAAAAAGTATATAAAATCCATCAGTGATGATATTGTGAACTGGACTAAAGAGGATAATAAGAAAGATTGGCTAAATGATAATATCGGAACTGTTCATACCTTCCAAGGTAAAGAAGCTAAAGTTGTGATTTATATGTTAGGCTGTCAAAGTGATGGTTCTGCCAATGGTGCTATTAAATGGGTTAATGCTAACAACGTTAATGTAGCTTTTACAAGAGCAAAAGAATATGTTTATGTTATTGGTGATGCTCCGAAATGGGCAGAACTCAATAAAAACCTTGCATTCGCGCAAAGATACTTGCCTATTTATACTTTAGAGGATATCTAAGCAAATATTTTATAAAATCACATGATTGATGAATATATATAAGTTTATAACAACAAAATAGGGAAAGAAATCTTTTGATTTCTTTCCCTATTTAGATATGATATAATTTATATCAAAGTGAGGCATAAATG
>ERZ772969.1593-NODE-1593-length-16749-cov-3.321373_pt1 | contig 16749 bp, 14 predicted proteins | sample MGYA00511676_ERZ772969 | MGnify/ENA primary metagenome ERZ772969 (study PRJEB29015, sample SAMEA2737651) | human gut metagenome | biome: human gut; feature: human-associated habitat; material: faeces | place: China | collected 2012 ... | reverse complement strand
AGGGTCGGGGAAAAAAGACGGGGACTGATCATCGACAATTAACCATTTTTTTCTTGGTTCTTGCGGTTTTATTTTTTACCTTTGCAACATGAAAGATACTATACGTGAAGAGGTGACAACATTTTTTCAGACCTTTGCTTTACAGGTGTTGCAACAGGCTCATGTCGATCCCAACGATCCAAAGGCGATGAAGCTTGCGTTGCTCGATCATTACGAGGAGATATACCCACGGTTCTCTCTCACCCCCGTGTTCCACGCATGTTACCGGAAAGCGGGACATACCAAGATGGTGGCTGAGTACCGGCGTTGCTTTTCGATGTTGCTTGTGGGGCGTTTGCCGAAAGTTTAGATATAAGTATTTTCTACCCTTCACTCGTATTTATAAGAGGAATATTAACTAAAAACATAAATAAGAAAAATGCAAGAAAACTATCAGAAAGGGCGTTCTATCGCCATTGTGGCCATGATCTTCCTCTTCGGAATGATCGCTTTCGTCACGAATCTCGCCGCTCCTATCGGTGTCATCTGGAAGAACCAGCCTGCACTCGAAGGATCCAACACGCTGGGAATGCTTGGAAACATGATGAACTTCCTGGCTTATCTGTTCATGGGTATTCCTTCCGGAAAGATGCTGCAACACATCGGCTACAAGAAGACGGCACTCGTGGCTGTCGCCTTTGGCTTCTTCGGCGTCTTTATCCAGTTCCTCTCCGGTCAGCTGTTCACCCAAAGCTTGTTGATGGGGCTGCCCACCAACTTCTATGTCTACTTGCTCGGTGCGTTTGTGGCAGGTATCTCGGTGTGCATGCTCAACACTGTTGTCAACCCGATGCTTAACCTTCTTGGTGGTGGCGGAAAGAAAGGCAACCAGTTGCTTCAGATCGGTGGTACGCTCAACTCGTTCATGGGTACGCTCACCCCGATGCTCGTTGGTGCGCTCATCGGCACGGTGACGAAGGACACAGCGATCAGCGATGTCAACATCGTACTCTATCTGGCCATGGGCATCTTCGCCGCTACGTTCATCATCCTCAGCTTCATCCCTATCGCTGATCCTGAGAGCAACAACACTGAAGGAGTGACTTTTGAGCACTCACCTTTCTATTTCCGTCATTTCACCTTGGGCGTAATCGCCATCTTCCTCTATGTCGGTACAGAGGTCGGCATCCCCGGTACACTTAACTTCTTCCTTAGTGATACGTCGGCAGCAGGCGCAGGCCTCAATGTGGCTACCGCTGCAACTATCGGTGGCTTCGCCGCCGGTACCTACTGGCTGCTGATGCTCGTTGGCCGTTTCGTGGCCGGTCTGATCGGCTCAAAGGTTTCCAGTCGTGTGATGATGAGCACTACCAACGCTATCGGTGTCTGCTTGATCATCACGGCTATGGTACTTCCCAAGACAGTCACCGGTGCCATGCCGGTGTTTACCGGTTCTGGCTTCGAGATGACAGAGCTGCCGTTGAGTGCTATCCTTCTCGTCTGCTGTGGCCTCTGCACTTCCGTGATGTGGAGCTGCACGTTCAACCTTGCTACTGAGGGCTTGGGCAAATACACTGCCGCCGCCAGTGGCATCTTCATGACGATGGTCGTTGGCGGTGGCATTCTGCCGATGGTGCAGAACGCAATTGCAGACAAGGCCGGATACATGGTGTCGTATGTAGTGCCTCTTGTGGCTATGTGCTACATGTTCTTCTATGCGCTCTGGGGCTCCCGCATCGTCAATAAGGAGGCCAGCGAAGCGCAGGCATAAATGAGAAAAATTCTTTTCAGATATATCTGAAAAAACATTTATACGCAAAGAGGCCGGGGCAATCACTGCTCCGGCTTTTTCTTCTTGTTACCTGAATAGAATTCGATCTAAATGGTAAAATCTAATTTACTCCCTTATCATACAATTGTCTTAACCATAATAATTATAAAAACCTAAAAATCTCTTTGATCTTTTACTGATGCAAAGATACGCAATCCTGCCGGATGTGTTGGTTTTTGTTCAGTGAACCACCGCATCTGTTCAGCGAATGAAGACAAAGTAGAGTTAGATCTGTCACCGCTTGAAATGATGAAGGTGGTCCCATCAACCTATCTTTCTTTCTGTTTATAATTTACTAAGTATCCCTACCCTTTCACTTGAAAGCGTAAGGATAACTTGAATCTTTCTGGCGCTTTTATGGAAATACATTCAGACGCTTTACTTGCCAATATAGTTCCTGCACAGATAGTCGTTGAGTTTGTCCTTGTACAGATCGCCGATGGGCAGCAGAATATCGTTGTCGAGCATCACGCATGTCTTGCTAACTTCCTGGATACGACGAAGGTTGATGATATAGGAGCGGTGTATTCTCATGAAATTGTCGGGAAGGCGCTCTTCCAACCGCTTGAGCGAATAGAGCGAGACAACAGGGCGACGTGGCAGTCCGTGGTCATCCTTTCCGTCGAGATGAATCTTCAGATATTCGCTCATTCCCTCGATGTAGACAACGTCGCTCAGCCGTATCTTGACCATACGCCCCTCCACCTTGACGAAGAGAGAATCGGTGCTGCTGCCTATCTTTGGTAGAGGAGAGTCGATATGTGTGGCGTTTTCAGGTTCTTGGCTGTTCACTGAGGGTTGCTGTAAAGCGGCGGGTATTGCGTCTTGGTCTTTTTCTCCAAGTCTTCTTTCGCAACTTTTCTGCTGCCCAACGGAAATCGTCAAGTCCAAATGGCTTCAGGAGATAGTCCACGGCATCGACCTTATAACCTTCCACCGCATATTCTGAGTAGGCTGTCGTGAAGACGACGAGAGGCGGAAACGACAAGCTTTTGATAAAGTCCATGCCGTTGAGGTCAGGCATGTTGATGTCGCAAAACACGGCATCTACCATGTCTTGCGACAATACCTCCTTAGCTTCTGTGGCACTGGGGCAGGCCTTGATGAGTTGAAGAAAAGGTATCTTGCCGATGAAATTAATCAGTTGTTGCAGAGCCAGTGGCTCATCGTCAATTGCTAAACATCTAATCATAGTTATCTGTCTTTTGTATGGGGAGCCGGAGAAGGACATCATATACGTCTGTCTTGTCCTTGATATCGAGCGTATAACGGTCACCGTAGATCAGGTTCAGCCTTCGCTTCACATTGGTGAGCCCTACTCCACCGACGGAAGGCACCTTGCTGGTCTCTGTCACCGGCTTCTTACTGTTGATACATGAAAAGAGCAGCTCTCTGTCCTCGACGTCCATTGTGATGTTGATGAAGCTGTCCTGTTTATAGCTTACGCCATGTTTGAAGGCATTCTCTACGAAGGTGGGGAAGATCAGCGGCGGTATATTTACGTCGGGAAGATTGTCCGGGATATCGATCGTCACAGTCAGCCGGTCGTTGTATCTCAGCCGCATCAATTTCACATAATTGTGCAGAAAAAGAATGTCGTTGTGTAAAGAAACGTAGTCTTTATCGCCATCATAGAGAACGAAGCGCATCATCACAGACAGTTCTCTCAGGCATTCCTTGGCTTTCTCCGCGTCCATGTCGATGAGTACTTGAATGTTGTTGAGGGTGTTCATAAAGAAGTGCGGGTTGATCTGGAACTTCAGATATTGCAGTTGCAGAAACATCCTTTCCTTCTCAAGTTGCTGGAGATGGTTACGGTCTTGCTCTGATTTGAAATAGACCTTCACGCCGATGTTCATAGTGAGTACGCCGGCTAACAACACGATATTGAAGAGGATCTCCGGTCCGAAAGGACCCGGCCGTCGGTCGTCGAAGCGGTGGCTGGGAGCCAAGACGGGCTTGTCTGCCTTAGAATTCAGAGCTTTATTGTCTTTTACATCCCACCGTGGCGGTCGACCTCCATGTGGTCGTGGCCCATGGAAGAAACTCGACAATACCAGGAAAAAGGCAAACAGTGCCACAACAAGACTGATATAGGCTCCGAATTTCTTGCGAAGCAGCAATGGCATCAGCAGAAAGTTGTGGATGAGGAAACACAGGAAGAAGGTGAAAAACCACCGCCAGATGTGCCACACCTCATCCCAATGAAACGCTGCCTGCGTGATGGTAGCAGCACGCAGGTAGAAGATGGCGATGGGCAGCAAAAAAAAAAAGCAGCCACATCACCACGTAGATGGCATTCTCAGGTGATAGCCGATATTTCTTACTCATTATATTTATTAACGATCAATTGTCTAAGTTATTATTCAGCATCAAGTGCTATAGACCGATATAACCGAGCCCTTTTATACTTGGAGACATCATCGTCTTTGATGACGATGCCGTTTCCAAAAAAATGGTGCAAGCCCCGTGTCCCCACGAAACCTGCACCACGAGTATATGAATGAAAAGACTATTCTTATGTAATAGTATTGTTTATCGTATGAATTCACTCATCCTCACTTCCGGGGCATGGCCTTCCGTGCCTCGCATGGGCGCTTGTGCTGGTCACGGCAGTGCTTTTTCTTCGCTTTACCTGCCGGTGCCTGATCGACGGCCATGACAGCCTTATGGATCTTATGCGGTGAGGTGCGTTTCTTGTCATAAACCACTTTCACTTGTTTATCGCTCTTGCTGTATTCAGCACTCTTCACCCCGTCAACAGCCTTGGCGGCTTTCTCGATGCGATTCTTTGTGCCATAGCCATTCGTCTTGAATGTAGCGACATCTCTCTGTGCCATCATCACTGTTGCGAAAAACAGTGAGAGACTTGTCATATCCGAATACATGACATCATTCCTACGAACTGTAATCAGATCTCCTTTTCAATGTTGCAAAGTTATGAAAAATGGCGCAATATAGTTTCAATCTTTCAGCCAAAGGGCAAGACCATTCAACCAAACGGTTGTCGTCAGTCCCTTTTGTACTCCACAAAGGCTTCCATCGCCTCATAGCAGGCAAGGCCCAGGTCGTCGTACTTCTTTGCCGTGGCACGGTTACGGTCTTCCGCGCGCTGCCAAAACAGTCGCTCGTCGTTGCCCAAGAAAGGCGCAAAGTCTGCCTGAGAAGCATGCTTGAGAATGGCGTTGCGCTTATGGCGTAGCTGTTCCGGCGACATGGGCACGCACATCTCTATATCCTTCACGTCCCACTCAGCCCACGCTCCGCGGTACATCCAGATGCGGCAGTCTTTGAGCCACTCCGCTCCCGTCTGCTGCTCAAGGTCAACGGCAGCGAGTACGGCATCGGTGCATTTGCGGTGTGTGCCGTGTGGATCGGCAAGGTCTCCGGCCACAAAGATCTGATGAGGCTCGATATCCTGAAGCAAGCGGCGCACGATGTTCACGTCGCGCTCTGTCATCGGATATTTCTCCACCCTGCCGCTCTCGTAGAACGGAAGATCAAGGAAGTGGACATGATCAGAGTGCACTCCATTATATGTACTTGCCGTGCAGGTCTCGCCACGACGGATCAGTCCTTTGATCGTTCTGATGTCCAGCGTGTCGATGTCTCCTTCGTTCTTGTTGGCAAGAAACTGTTTGATGTCGTGATACATGTTGACAATGACCTGATCCCCCGCGTTCATAAACAGTTGATTGAATCCATTGAGGAAGTGCATGTAACGCGTCACCTCCTCGTCGTTGACGGCAATATCACCGCTCGTCTCATAAGCGATGTGGACATCATGACCTTGCTCGACAAGGCGGTGCAGGGTTCCACCCATCGAGATGACGTCGTCGTCTGGGTGAGGCGAGAAGATGATGACCCGTTTGGGATAGGGTGTTGCGCGCTCCGGACGGTAGGTGTCGTCGTCATTGGGCTTGCCGCCTGGCCAACCGGTAATCGTATGTTGCAGGTGATTGAAGATTCTGATGTTGCAGTTATATGCCGATCCGTAGAGTGCCAAGAGCTCAGAGAGCCCGTTGCTGTTATAGTCCTTGTTGGTCAGTTTCAGTATCGGCTTACGCGTCTTCTCGCAAAGCCATACCACAGCGGCGCAGGTGAGCTTGTCATCCCATTTGCAACTGGAGACGAGCCAAGGGTGGACGATGCGGGTCAGCTTGGCGGCGGCAGCGAGGTCGATAACCACGTGCGCGCCGTTGTGGGTCTGGAGAAACGATGCCGGGATGTCTTCTGTGATGGGGCCTTCTACCGTTTTCAGGATGATGTCAGCTTTGTCGTCGCCCCATGCCGCGAGGTAGATATGCCGTGCAGAGAGTATCGTGCTGATACCCATCGTGATGCTACATGGCGGAACGGGCTCTTGTCCTCCAAAGCTCATCGTCATCTCTTCACGCGACACACTGTCGATCAGAATCAGCCGTGACCTTGAAGTGATGACCGATCCGGGCTCGTTGGCTGCGATGTTGCCACTACGTCCGATGCCGAGAAGAGCGATGTCGAAACCGCCACAGGACTTAACAAGACTTTCAAGACGTGCGCACTGATTCTGAATATTCTCTTGTGCGACACTGCCATCGGGCGAGAAGATATTCTCCAGGTTGATGTCTATGTGGTCAAGCAAGCGGTCATGCAACTGCCGCAGACTGGTGATGGCAGAGCCAGCCTTTTGTGGAAAGTAGTCATAGACATTGAAGACGAGGACATTGCGGAAGCTTAATCCTTCACATTGGTGACGGTGCACGAGCTCTTCGTAGATAGGTGTCAGACTCTGTCCGGTGCCGAGAGCCAATAAGCAGGACTTGCTTTCCTTCGCCTTGGCTTTGATTTCCCTTTCGATGGCATCGGCGATATTTGCTACAGCATCTTCTGTTTTGGGGAAGATGTCGGTGTGGATTTTCTCAAAGCGGGTCAGTTCCGAGCGTTCAACGGCAGTCTCAGGATGATAGAGATTCTCGGCAATTTTGTTCAGAACGATATGGGATGTAAGGTTGAAATGAATCATTTTTGTAGTGAACGGTAATAACGATAGGTGGAGACTTTCAGTTCGTCTGTAGCTTGCTCATCGCAGACGACGACTGTGTTGGGATGGAGTTGCAGGGCACTGGCCGGGCACATCTGTGTGATGGGTCCCTCTACGACGGCCTGAAGCGCGCGTGACTTGTGATGACCGTTGCAAAGAATCATCACCTCTCGGGCGTCAGTCACGGTGGACACGCCTACGGTCAAAGCCTGCCGCGGCGTCAGACTGGCATCACCATCGAAGAAGCGTGAGTTGGCGATGCGTGTGTCGTCGTTGAGTGTCATCACCCTTGTGCGTGAGCGAAGACTCGATCCCGGCTCGTTGAAAGCGATGTGACCGTCAACGCCGAGTCCGCCGATGAACAGGTCGATGCCGCCGGCTTGCTTGATGGCACGCTCGTAGGCTTCACATTCGGCTTGCAGGTCCGTGGCGTTGCCGTTGAGGATATGGATGTTCTCCGGTGGGCAATCGATATGGTTGAAAAGATGGTTGAACATAAAAGAGTGGTAGCTTTGTGGATGGTCCTCGGCCAAGCCGACGTATTCATCCATGTTGAAGGTAACGACATGTCGGAAAGATACCTTGCCCTCGTGGCAAGCCTTGACCAGAAGGGCGTACATGCCTTCAGGCGTGGAACCCGTTGGCAGGCCTAAGACAAAGGGATGGTCAGCAGACGGGTGTGACGCGTTGATGCGCCGGATCACATGATCCGCAGCCCACTGAGAGAGCGTTTCATAGTCGTTTTCAATGATTACTTGCATATTGGTCTTTGTTATTAAGTTTGGTATTTGGGTCAGAATGTGTTCTGATCTAAGTTTATTCTTGTTTCAAGTGACGGATATTTCTCATCAGCCCCTCGTATTTTGCGCGCTTCACGGCAGAGCCTTTGAAAAGTCTGCGATAGTCTTCGACAGAGAGCTGACGCCATCTGTCGAGTGTCATCTCGAGCAGTTCTTCCTTGGGTTGCAGTTCCGGTGTAGTGTTGGGCTTGGCAAATCTGTTCCATGGGCAAGCCTGCTGGCAGCGGTCGCAACCGTAGAAGCAATTGCCCATCGCCGACTGTGCCTCCTTGCTGAGCTCCCCTTTGTTCTCAATGGTCTGGTAAGAGAGACAGCGATCCGCGTTGAACTCACCCGACTCGAGCAAGGCGTGGGTCGGACAGGCATCGATGCAGCGTCGACAAATGCCGCAGCGGTTAGGCATCGGATCGTCGGGAGTTAGCTCGATGTCGAGAAAGAGCTCACCAAGAAAAAACATGCTTCCTGCATGAGGAATGATGAGTTGATGGTTCTTTCCCATCCAGCCAAGTCCCGCCTTCACGGCCCAATAGCGCTCAAGGACGGGTCCGCTGTCGACGAAGACACGATAGCGTGGCGACGGGATCGGCTTCTTGCCATTGAAGCGAACCTCTTCCGGCATGATCCGGGCGGCCAGTTGCAGCAGCTTGTCGCGCATGACGGTGTGATAATCCTGCCCGAGTGCATAGCTCGCCATCTGAGGCTGGTCCTTCGGCATCGTCTGTGCGGGCGCATAATTCAGCGCTACCGAGACGATCGTCTTCAGTCCGGGCATGAGCAACCGTGGATCCAGACGCATGTCGAGATAGTTGTCCATATAGTCCATCCCGGCATTCATGCCGTCGCTGAGCCATTGTCGCAGCCCTTGTTCGGTCTTGGCGTCTACGCGCTCTGCCCTTGCGATGCCACAGGCAGAAAAGCCTAAGTCGAGTGCCTGACGCTTGAGTTCCGCTACTTCTATCATGCTTTATTTCTTTCTTGCCTTCATCGTGATCAGCGGAACGAGCATTTCTTCCATCGAGATGCCGCCATGCTGGAAGGTGTCGCGATAGTACTGCACATAGTAGTTGTAGTTGTTGGGATAGGCAAAGAACGTGTTTCCCGTGGCAAAGGCGTAGGTCGTACTCACGTTGGGAGCAGGTAGCTGAGCGTCCTTGGGGGCTTTAATGGTGAAGACCTCTTTGGAATTGTAGTTGAGGTTCTTTCCAAGTTTATATCTCAGGTTGGTGTTGGTGTTGCGGTCACCGACGATCTTGATAGGTTTCTCGCAACGGATGGAACCGTGATCCGTGGTAAGGATGACGCGGTAATCGCTCTGAGACAACAGTCGGAAAAGCTCGCCGATGACAGAGTGGCGGAACCAGCTCTGCGTGATGCTGCGGTAGGCAGCCTCGTCGCTGGCAAGCTCACGCACCATCTTCGATTCCGTTCTGGCATGAGAGAGCATGTCGATGAAGTTGATCACTACCACGTTGAAGTCATTGTCTTTCAGGCTGTTGTATTGTTGCAGGAAACGGTCGGCAGCGGCCGAGTCATTGATTTTGTGGTAAGAGAAGCGGTCGTGACGGCGGTAGCGCTCGATCTGTGTGGCGATGAGCGGTGCCTCGTTGAGGTTCTTGCCATCCTCTTCGTCCTCGTCAACCCACAGTTCCGGGAACATCTGCTGGATCTTCACAGGCATCAGTCCACTGAAGATGGCATTGCGGGCATACTGTGTGGCTGTCGGCAGAATGCTCATGTACATGTCTTCCTGAATGTCGAACAGGTCGCCAATCTCTGTTGCCAGCGTACGCCACTGATCCCAGCGGAAGTTGTCAATGACGACAAGGAATACCTTCCCGCCGTCGTTGATGGCGGGAAAGACGCATTTCTTGAAGATATCGGGACTCATCTGCGGGCGGTCTTCTCCTGCTTTCAGTCGGAGAAAACGGCGTGGATCCACCCAGTCGAGATAGTTTTGCTTGATGTATTTGGCAAAGCCGTTGTTGGCTTCCTCTTTCTGCATGCTCAGCATTTCAGCAAAGGTGTTGTCGGTACTGCCGAGTTCCATGTCCCAATAAGACAGGCGGCGGTAGACTTCCATCCAGTCCGTCCATGTGCGGCAATCATCGATTTGCATGGACAGCTGCTGATATTCCTGCTGATAGGAACTCTGTGTGATCTCACTGACGATCTCTCGACGATGGATGTTTTTCTTGAGTGTCAGGAGTATCTGGCTGGGGTTGACGGGCTTGATCAGATAGTCTGCGATCTTAGAACCAATGGCTTGGTTCATGATATCTTCCTCTTCGCTCTTAGTGACCATCACCACGGGTGTTTGAGGCTGAATCTCTTTGATGCGTTGCAAAGTCTCCAGTCCTGTGAGTCCCGGCATCATTTCGTCGAGCATGATCAGGTCGAACGTCTGCGACTTACAGAGTTCTATGGCATCGGCGCCATTGCTGGCAGTGGCTACCTGATAGCCTTTCTTCTCTAAGAAGATGAGATATGCCTTCAGCAAATCCATCTCGTCATCTACCCATAATATGTCTCCATTGTTCATCTTTAAAAACCGTCTAAATCGTAATACTCGTCCTCCAGGTCGAAAGACTTCTCTTTCTTGGGTTGCTCCTTGGGTTTGGCTTTTGCCTTGTCGGCCTGAGTGTTGTTGCCAACCTTGCCGGTTGTACCCTGTTTAGAGGTTGTCTGCTGTTTACTGCCTTTTTGTTTCTTATTTGCCGGGGCGCCTACTGTCGTTGCTGGTTTCGTTGTTGCCGGCATATCATCAAAGATGATTTCAGTGCCATTGGTCAGGTCGGGATAGGCCCTCAGCTTCTCTGTTTGACCCTTCTCCGAGGCCTTGTTGGCCGTCTTTCCGGCTGTCACCTCCTTTTTGTTCTCCGTCTCCTTTGGTTCCGGGAGAGGGAGCTGCTTCAGCGTTTCCTGCTGTTTAGGTTTGGCAACAGGCGTTGCTGTCTTGCTCACAGCCTTTTCATGCTTTGTTGCGGGGTGGACAGTCTTCGCGTCATCATCGGAAATGGTAATGATGGTGCCACCCTGCTTCTGTTCCTTCCCCGGTTCAGTCACCACCTCTGCCGACTGACTCTTGCTGTTATCTTGATCATTGCTATTGTCAACCGGTATGAAGGTGGAGGATGCTCCTTGCGTGTCTTCCGGTTCAATCGTGATGCCGTTGAGATAGTCGTCGACCTCTTTCTCTGTCATCGACACCTTTTCCTTTGCAGGTTGCGTGACGACTTCTGCGGGATCGATCAGCAATCTGGCAGTGGAAATCTTCAATGGCGCGAAATGGGTGTTGTAGAACTTGGAATAGTCGTCGTAACTAAACTGTGCTCCCAACAGCGGCAGATTGGTCTCGGAGACGATGAATGCGCGGACCTTTCCCATGAGTTTTTGGACAGAAGTTTGTTGCAGCACCTGATTGGCGTACTGCCGTGCTTCATCGTAATTGTTGAATCCTGAGATCCTCATGCGGTGGATGCCGCCCAAATCGTCAATGGCGATATCGAAATCCCGGACGAGATAGCTTGTGAAGTTATAGCGTGCCACCTGGAACAGCAGTTGGTTTTCCCTGACAGAATCGGGAGCATAGACCAACAGGAAACAGAATGGAGTGTTGCGCTCATTGCTAAGCTTCATCTCTTTCTTTTTGTCTGCCTCGGTCAGCATCTCGGTACGCCGTTGCCAGAAATTACCGATGTCGAAATGTCCGCCGTGGAGTTGGCGTCCGGCCTTCACTCCATTGATGATCATTCCGGCCAACTCGGCAAGCTTACTCTCAGGAAAATGCGCTACCAGAGAGTCCATCGCTGCGAGACATCCTTGGCTGTCGCCCTCGTTGAGGCGGCTCAGTCCACCAATGAAGACAAACTTATCGCGGTTCTGTCCCTGCGGGAACCGCTGGGCCGAAACACGGTTGTTGGCCGCCACCTCGGTATAGCGTTCAGCCTTGAAAGCGTCGTAGGTGGCACCATAGAGCGAGTCCTCTATCTGCTCGCCATAGCGTGCGTTGGACAGATAGTTGGGGTCTGAGAGCAACGTCGTCCAATGGCTCTTGGGGAATTTGGCTTTCAACGTCGCCACCTGTTGCTGGGCCTGGGCCGTGTCGCCCATGCGCGAGTAAAGTAAGAAGAGGTGATAGAGCACCTCATCGGCCTTCTCGTAGTCGGGATAGTTGCGGTTCAGGCGCTCCAAGGCTTTTCGGCTGAGCTTTATATTGCCCAACTGATCCTTGAAGATGATGCCACTGTTGAACAGTCCGTCGCAAAGAACGTTGTTGCTTGCTTTGAGTTGTTCGGCCGTGAAAGGTATTTGCGCCATGTAGTATTCTCTCGTGTGAGGATCCTCAGAAGGCTTGGCAGTCTTGGAGTCTTCACCAGTAGAGTCTGCCGAGGTTTCCTTTCCGGTGTCACTATTAGATAAGGAGTCAGTGGAGGCAAGATCCATGTTGGACAGACCGTCAGCCACTACCGTCTTGTTGGCACGCTGCCAGTTGTCGACGTTCTTACGTTTTCCCCACAGCTGTTGGAACTGTTCCTTACCCTGCTGCACGGCAATAGGGTTATAGAAATACCAAGTGCCATTTTGCCGGAAGCCCGTGGTATTGGTCTGGCGCTGCGATGATTTCTGTTGTGTGCGCTCCATGTCATTGCCTTCTGACAGTCGGTTGGAGGCGTCCTGCGCTTCCATCGCACGCTTCTCTTCCTTTTCCTTTTTTTTCAAAGCCTCGATGACGCGGTCGATGGCGGCGTTGCGGTGTGTGTCATCCATCTTTGCCAACGACTGCAGAGAGTCTTGCAGATGCACTGCTTCGGTATTGGGCACGAGTGCGTCAAGGACTTTGGAGCGCTCTGTGAGCTGTGCATAGTCCTTCCGATCCTTGTCCAACATGCCAATCGCCTGGGTGTAACAGCGCTGAGCATCAGCAAAACGCTCCTTGTCCCAATAGAGATTTCCAAGTTTCATCATCAGCACACCTTTCTCCACGCCATTGCGTGTGGACTTGGCACCGCCCCGCTCGTATGCGTCAATAGCCTTTGTCGTATCGCGTTGGGAGAGGTAGATGTTACCCATCGCATAGTACACTTGATCAAGATAATCTTTGTTCTTGTCCGAAGCCGCCATGCGTTTGAGCCGTCCGATCATCTTTCCCGACTGCCGTGAAGCCATCACTTCCGTCTGAGCCACACGGGCGTTGAGTTCGAGTTCATAGGGCGGATTGGCGCGGACAGCCCTTTGATAGGCCTTATAGGCTTCCTGATTCATGTTGGTCAGCGCGTAGATTTGTCCAAGCAGAAAATATTCGCGTGCTCTCTGTTTGCGCCGCATCTCGTGACGGATGACTTTCTTCATATGTGGAATCGCCTCGGCATAGTGCTGTGTGTGGATATAGAAGTCGGCCAAGGTATAGTCCCATTCCTTGCGAGCCACACTGGGTATGGAGTTGCGACGGGCATTGCGGATGACTTCTTCGGCATCGTAGAGCCACCCACTCTCAACGTAGGTCTTGGCCAGCCAGGCCTGAGCGCGGCTGTAGATGGCCGGTTGGGTGGCATAGAGACGTGACATGTAGCTGAACGTAGAAGCGGCTCCGTCGAAGTCACCTTCATAGAACTGCGAGCGCCCCATCAGCATCCAGGCTTTCCAAAGAAAGGGGTTATATTCTCTCCGCTGCAGCCACTCGATGTCGCGCTCCGTCTTTTTGCGGTTCTTGTCCCACTCTGGTCTGCGCTTGATGCTATAGCGCTGTATGGCTTTCTGGCATTTCTCTATAGCTCTGTCATAGTTGGATTTGCCCAGCTCGCGGCTGTTTTTGTTGCCAACGGTATAGAGTGGAATCAGTTCAGTGTAGTTGTCTTTGTTGCCATTCTCCTTTTCCAAAGAGCCGTCGATATAGGCCAAAGTACCATTATAATAGGTATTGTAATGGGCGTTGAAGGCCTTCCACCAGCGAGTACTGGCGGTGTTCTTGCTACTGGAGCAGCCTGCTATAAGCAAGATGACGGCAGACAGTAGTACAGCGGATAAAAAATATGAGCAACGAAACTTCACTTTGTGTCTTTTTTCTCGAATTATTTCATCATTGCCACGTATTCGTCCTTCAGAATATCCGGCAACTCTATTCCTCGTAGGTTGAGGCTTCTGCCCCATGCCGCAACTTCTCCCGGCCGTAACGACTCCAAGACTTCGGCGAACTGCTCAACCTCTTCGTCGGTGTACTTATCGGAAGGACGACCCTTAAAGGCGTCGAGTTCTTCGTCATCGAAATATTCGATGGGCTTTGTCGCTGCTTCCAACATGCAGTCCTGCTCGCACTTGTCGTTGAATCCCGTACAGGAAGCGCAACTGTCCGAGGCATCGGGGATGACCGGTGCCTCGTCGTGTCCACGATGACGGGAAATCAGGCTGGAGCCCGCACTGACAAGGCCCAGCACGACGAGACTGATGAGGAGATAGACGATGATGTTCATGGTTCTTCTTCAATAAGAAAGCCGGCTTGGCGCAGGTCGCTCCAGAAATGAGGATAAGACTTGCTGACGACTTCGGGATGATTGATACGCAGATGAGGATGTACGATGGCGAGAGGAGCAAACGACATGGCCATGCGGTGATCCTCATACGTATCGATGAGTCCGAACGTAGGCTCACAACGTCCGTGATCCCAAATCAGTTCACTGTTGTTGACGCTGCGGATGAGATAGCCTTCCTTGCGGAGTTCGTTCTTCAAAGCCTCTATTCGGTCGGTCTCCTTGATCTTCAAGCTTGCCAGTCCCGTGAAATGAAAGGACACACCCAAGGCGCAGCAGACCACCACAACGGTTTGTGCCAGGTCGGGGCAATTGACGAAGTCGAAGTCTAAATGTTGCACCCCACCAATCTTATGTTTCAGTGTGGTGATGGTCTCACCCGTCTTGGGATCAGTGCTGAATGTGGTTTTCACGCCTAAGAGTGAGAAGATGTATTTGATGATCGAGTCACCCTGACGTGAGCTGTCCATGAGTCCGTTGAGTCTCACCTCGGGCATGCTGTCACCGAAGAGCGCCGCCGTCTCGTACCAGTAGCTGGCCGCGCTCCAGTCGTTTTCAATGACATAGGGCTTATTGATGTAAGGTTGTGGCTTCACCTCTATCGTGTTGTTGTCCACCCAGCCGGCTTGTGCGCCAAAGCTTCCCATCACCCACAGTGTCAGATCGATGTAAGGACGCGAGATGATCTCGCCTTGGAGCGTGAGCTGCAAGCCTTTCTCCAACATTGGTCCAATGAGCAGGAGAGCAGAGATGAACTGAGAGCTGATGTTGCCGGGGATTTCCAGCTGCCCGCCTTCCAGATGATGGCCTTTGATACGCAAGGGAGGAAAACCCTCTTCACCGACATACGCGATGTCAGCGCCCAGCGCCCGCAACGCGTCAACTAATATGCCGATAGGCCTGTGCTTCATGCGCTCAGAGCCAGTGATGACGTGTTCGCCGGGTGTGAGAGACAGATATGCCGAGAGGAAACGCATGGCCGTACCAGCTGCTTTCACGTCGATGACCTCGTCGGTGGACTTCAAGGCGTTGATGACCACGGCCGTGTCGTCGCAGTCCGATAAGTTTGTGGGCACATGCTCTCCGCCGGTGAGTGCATAGATGATCAGCGCCCTGTTGCTGATGCTTTTCGACGCCGGCAACTTGATGTTGGCGTCGAGTATCTTCGGAGCTGTAATATCGTATGTCATAATCTATTGTTTGCTTATTTTATGATGGTGAATTTCAAATCCAGCGGTTGACTGTCGTCTGTGGCTCGCGTTCTCGTGTTGATATTGTTTTTCTTTGGTCCCGGAATGAGCGGACTGTAGTAGAGTACGTTTCTGATACGCTTCTTCTGATCCGCCGTGATCTGAAACCCCATCGTCAAACTATAGTCCATAATGTTGTCCGACTCGAAGGTCTTACCGTCGCAGGAGTTTCTTGACAGCATCTTCTGAGTTGTGCTCGGATCGTTACTGTCGGCGATCAGTGATTCCAGATAATTGTTATATTCAATACGGTTATACGACGGCGTGTCCTTGCAGTGATCGGTGTCACCGCAAGAGTCTACAGGCTGGTAACTGCCATCTTTCTCCTCTTCCGTGAAAGCATGGTAGAGACCGAGGTAATGTCCCAGTTCATGCGCCATCGTGACGACGACATCTGCCGTGTAGAGCGTATGGGCTACATGGTTGTCATCTGTGTAGCGATCAGATTGGAAATAGCCACCGTTCGAAGCCTGTGCGGCGCAGGTGCTGTTGATAGAAGAGCAAAGTGGATATTTCAGTTGGCTTTTGGCGATATATTGTGCTTTCACGTTGTCCAAGCCCTCTACCCTATTGTCAACCGTGTGCGGCATATGAGAGATACCCAATGTGACCTCATTGGTAGATACCGACTTGAAGTTGAACATCATCACATTGATATATTGGTTGGGATCCCAAATATATTTCACATTGCTGCCTGTGTTATCAGACATGAAGACGTTGACATCGATGGGATAGTCGCCGTCGTATCTCACGTATTCGACTCCAGGCGTTCCGAGTCTCTTGCCATTCTCGTCCTTCTCAGCCAAGACGAACTGCAGATGGAGGTTCTCGCTCTTACCATAGATGCCCCCTTGATAAATCTCATTGACATATTGCAACAGATTCTTCAAGCGTGCGGCAGGAATATACTGACTCGCGTCGGACTGATCCTTGTAAAGAACATGAAAGATGACCGGCAACTCATATTCATAGTTGCTGTCTATCTCAGCCGTGTCCGTGACCAGACTGCTTTTGTCTGCCGACACCAGTCCGTCATCACCGCCACAGGCGGTCAGCCCTAAGCACAGAGCGAAGAGCAACCACAGGACAATATATTTTTGGTTGGTAATCATCTATTGTACTTTGCGTCATTCATTTTACGTCATGCAAAAATACAAAATATCCCTTGAAATAATGTAGTTACGACCTATATATTTACATTAAAAACAACAAACAAATGAAAAAGTCGCCCGAAAATTTGGTGGTATCGGATAGAATGTGTACCTTTGCACTCGGTTTTAAAAACTACGGGATTTGGCGCAGTTGGTAGCGCACACGTCTGGGGGGCGCGAGGTCGCTGGTT
>ERZ772969.1581-NODE-1581-length-16867-cov-3.460504_pt1 | contig 16867 bp, 8 predicted proteins | sample MGYA00511676_ERZ772969 | MGnify/ENA primary metagenome ERZ772969 (study PRJEB29015, sample SAMEA2737651) | human gut metagenome | biome: human gut; feature: human-associated habitat; material: faeces | place: China | collected 2012 ... | reverse complement strand
GATTCATTTGGAATGAAAAGCGTAGATTCGCCATTTGAACTGAAAACAGTAGGCAGTGCCAATGTGCTTAAAGCTGAGATACTTGACAGCAATGACTACTCTAAGGTGTCTGATGGGAGCAACATCACTTCTGACGAGAACAACAAGATCTACTGGCTTCTTGATGAAGAAAGCGGTATGACGAATGGTATTAATCCTGGCAGTCACGGAAAGCTTACTTTTTATGTTATTCCGAAGCAGTCGGGGGATCTGGAGATACAGTTCAAGTTGAGTATCACGGGATATGCAGAGAATAAAAACGGCGACAGCGTTTCATACGAAAAGGTAACTGATGAAAATGTTACAAGCTTTTTGAATGGACACATCATGTTTTTTGAGAAATATGATGAAAGCACTCATACATATTCCGATTTTCTTAGTGATGAAACATTCACAAGGACGTTTAAAGATTGTAAGGCAGATGTTCCACAGGAAGTGAACGTATATTGGGTGTGGCCGAACACTCTTGGTCAGATACTGATGAAAAGCACAGATGAAAATCTGACAGAAAAAAATGTGCTGTTTGGTGATAACAGTGAAGAGCGTTTGAATTTTGCAAAATATATAAATGGTAATATAAGTTTGTTCTTGTCAGGTGATGCCGATAAAGAACAGAATAAAACAGTTATTGAGAAAATACTTAATGGTGATAAATACAGCACAACTCAGTTATCATCACTAAGCTCCATGTATAATGACGCAGACGAAAAGATAGGTACAAAGGTGCAATATATCCTTGTTGAACTAAACGTATAGATAAGAATATTAACTTTGCACGGAGGCAGTTGAAAGTGAAAGCTAATAGAAATCAGAAAATTAATAGAATATGCCGCAAGCTTTACAGCAAGTATCGCAAGAATGTTATTTCTTTAGTTACCGCTGCCGTATTGCTTGTCACGAGTATGCCTCTTGCAGACATTTCAGGTGTTGTGTCTAAAATGGTATCAACTGTCACCAATGCGATCTCAGCTATGGCGGAAGATACATATACTGACATTTCTAATGATATCAAAAATGGCGTTTATACCATACAGAATGCAGACGATTTTAAAAAGCTTCTTAATGCAGACCCTTCTGTTTATCAGAATATCACTGTATTGTTTTCAAACAACCAATCTCAGTTTAAGGCTTCTGATTTTACAGGAATAGAAAAAGGACTTGGCAATGAAGAATATCCTTTCATGGGAACAGTCAAAGCAAATGAGGGTTCAGCTATTAATCTTCCTATTAATTTTGCTCTGTTTGAATATCTTAGTGACAGTGCAAATTTAGATACTATTATTTTTGCTAGACCGGAAGAAAAAAATTCAGCTTTGCTTGCTGAGAATGTTATACACGGTGATGTGGCTTCAGCTAATAAGTGGAAAATAAAAGCTGATCCTGTAGATGATTCAGGTGCTACAATTTATAAATCCTTCACGTCTGTTATAGGCAATATGAAAAATGGAGCAACGGTCGATCTGGATATCACTCTAAGTAATGGTGTCAAGGCGGAAGTATCAGGCGGGGATAATGCAGGTCTTGCTTGTGGCACTATGTACGAAAACGCAAGCCTTGATGTAAGCTTGTCAAGTAATTTGCTTGACATTTCAGGTGAATCGAACGCAGGTGTATTTGTTGGAAAAATGAGTGCTGGTGCAACGCTGAACATCGACAAGTGCAACACCTTGACGGATGTGAATATATCCGCAAATAACGCAGGCGGACTTGTGGGTAGTGCAGAGAATGCAGAAATAAATGTTGGCGAAGGTGTCACCATTACCATGACCGGAAGCGTTACAGGCTCTGTAACTGCGGGCGGTCTTTTCGGCTCTTATACATACAGTAAAGCCAACGAAAAGACATTTGATATTTCAAAATTCAGTGGCATGGAAATGGCACTTGCTTGTTCATCAGGAGATACCGCTGACAGTGCGGCTGTTGGTTCTGTTTTCGGAGTGCTGACAAACAGCGCAGATAGTGTAAAAATTAGTATCACAGGCACCACTAATGATATTATTACTTCAAACTTCAATGGCTCTGTAAGGGCAGGCTTTTATGGTGGTATTGTCGGAAGATATTCTGCCAATGCTCTTAGCTCTGAACTTGCACTAAGTGAAGTTACTGTAGATGTGACCGGTTCATGCAATGCCCTTGATTTTGGTGGCATTATTGGTAAGATAGGTGATAACAGCAAGGCTTACGTAAGCGTCAAGAATACCACTATAAGTATTAATAATCCCACATCATCACAAAATAATTATGGCGGACTTGTGGGCTATGCAGATCAGGCTTTTATTGATGTCAGCGGCAATGTCACAGTTACGGCAGCTGATGTTTCTGCAAGCCAGAGCGTAGGTGGCATTGTTGGCAAATTTAATAAAAATGGCGTTGTAAGGCTTGGCGGTGAAACAGCCCTTTCAGGCTTTTATCCTAAAGACCCTAGCAAAAACGGATGTCAGATAGTAGGAAATAGAGGCAATGCTTTGATCTATAGCTTAAGCGGCTGGTCATTTACAAGGACAACTTCAAAAGTCATAGACGATATGGATTGGGGCGGAGTGCTTCGACTTAACAATTCCGATCTGCTTGAGAGTGCTGACGGTGTTCTGTCTTTTGATGGATCAGGGCATACTGTTACAATAAATGGATTTGCCAATAATAGTATAACTATAGACAATAGGGCAGATTTTGCCCGTGCGGCTTTGATAATGCAGCATGATAGCAATGATTTTGTTAAGTATAGCGGTGCTATCAGGGCAGATATGCTTGCGGCAAATATCAGCCTTAGTACAGATGTTGATATAAGCGACACAGGTCTAACCGGCTTTATGCGTGATAATGGTGAGGATACTTTCACAGGCACGCTTACTGGCAATAGTCATAAACTTACCATGACAGTGGGAACAGATAATGATAAGATAGTTTTCCATACTCACAACGGACTTTTTGCAAAGACAAGCGGTGCAAAAATAAGCAATATAATGCTTGTTTCAAACTTTAATATTGTTGGTGACAATGTTTCTGGCGGTGATGCTTGTTATATTGGTTCTGTATCTGCATACAACAGCGGAGCTTTGTCTATCTCCAATGTTACCGCTGATGTGACCGCAGCCCCAAGTGGTGCGTATACGAATTTTGTCGGAGGTCTGGTTGGATATGTTGCTGACGCCACAAGCGAAGTTTCATTCACTAATTCTGCTGTAACAGCAAATCTTACATACGATAATAGCACAACAACGAAAGACTGCACTTGTCTTGGCGGAGTTATCGGAATGGTAGGCGCTGTTAAATCAAAGCCTACAACCGGTATTAAATTTGATAATGTCACTGTTGGCGGAAATATAACTGACAAACACACAGGTCCTATAACAGGCAGTGCTAATGCCAGGGTTGGTGGACTTATTGCCGAGATAGGTTCGACTACATCATCATCTCCTAATATTGTGAAAATACAAAGTGTTAGTGTAAATACTCTTAATATAAAAACTTCCACTAAAATCAGCGGAAGCACAAGCGGTGGGTTTATTGGTCACAACTGGTATAATGTTGAAGTAACGCTGGATAAAATAATTGTATCTAATTCTACTATAACATCTGATAGTAATGAGATAGGCGGTCTTGTACTTTCCACAACAGGTTATTGGAGCATAAATAAGGTTAGCTTTGACAGTGTGACAGTGACAGCAAAAAAATGTAAAAATTTCGGTATGCTTGCTTCCACCTTATTTGGAAGAAATTATGATCCATATACATTTAATTATTCTGATGGATCAGGTTTTTATTACCCTACATGTGCCGTTAATGCAACTTATTTTGAACTTACTGACCCTGATGGATATAAGATCTCAAAAAATACTACGATAAATATAAATAAAGACTATTTGTATTTTGATGAGATAGCTCGTTGTAGTATTTATGCTTCAAATAGTCCTGTTTGCAATCGTCAAGCCATAATTTCAATTCCTGCTGTTAATGATAAAAATGAACGTTTGCTCTATATGGACGGCGAACACTGCAATACCTATCAAAATCAAACAAAAAATAATGGTGCGACATGGAAAGATAATCCTTGTGCAAGATATTATTACAACCTTGATGTATATAAAAATGGTAAAGCCTCCACAGGCGGAGCTAAAGCTACTGTATGGAGTGCAAGACTTTTTGCGGCGTCAAACATAAAAAATTATATTTGTGATAAAGACCCTGGTTTCCCTAAAGATGAAACAATAGATCTGCGTGGATATTCTTACTATCCTGTTGATATGGATTCAAAAGATGCTACTATCAGTTCAAACTCAACCATTACTTTTTATAATAAGGAATTTAATGAGTCTGAAAACGTATCAAGCAGTAATAGTGACAATTATGCCCGTACAACAGAAGGCATGGATGGAACAAACTTAAATAATGTACATAATCAGCATTACATGATGCAGTGCGGACTTTTCAGAAATGAAAATGGAGCTGTTACCATAAGCGGTAAACTGACCTTTAAGGGAAATATCGGTAAAGTGAATGGTGGTTCAGGTGCATTGGTTTGCGGCTCGGTTGCTGACGACACCAATACTACAAAAAAATCTGTCAAAATTACCGGCAGTATCGTTCTTGATGATCTGTATGTGAATGATACTTCTCTAAGTTTAAATGACGAAAATTCTTATGCCCCTTTGCTTATAAATAAGATAGGCAACATGACAGAGATCACTATACAAAATGTGTCACAGAAAAAACACAGTACGACCGCTGAACAATATTACAAAGGCGGTCAGAAATACGCCGCAACAAGCCTTATAGGCAATGTAGGAAGCAAAAATGGTCAAAATATATCTCTGATTTTCTCAAATATCAAGCTTGACGCAAGTAATGAAAATTCAATTTTCAAAAATGCTACTTTGCTTGAAAGCTTTCAGAATTCTGACGGCGCAGGCTCTTCTGCAATATACAACTATAAATGGGACGACGATTGGGGTATAGACTCAGCTGGCAATATTAAGCATAATGTAACCTACGGAAAAGAAGTGTCTGACACCATTAAGAATGTTGACAATGACGGAAAGAGCAGGCAGAATAAATATCATGGCGATTGGAGTAGGGATGACAGGTATACTTCCCCTGACCAAAATAACGCAAAAGAGGAATATAGCTTTACAAGTTACAAGCCATATGTTGCTATATCGTATGATACCACCCAAAACTATGATGAGATAGACGTAAACCTTGAGCGACCATATCTTGACAAGGGTTGCGGAACATACTCTGATCCATATATCCTTGACGCTTCCACACTTGCAGAGGTCGCACGAGTTATCAGTACAGCCGCACCTACAAATGGCTGGGAAGTAAACTATAATGCAAATGTTTCTGCCGATAAATCGACTGTTAATGCTAATAGTGCTTTTTGCAAAGGCACCAAGCATGAAACCTATACTTATGATGGTGCAGGCAATTTTGTAAGCGGAACGAAAAAAGTTTCAGTTTCAAAAGATAACATGATCAAATATCTTTGCGAAGCTTATTACAAGATAGATGATGATATAGTTCTCGGCAGTTCTTTTGCAGGTCTTGGCGGAACATCAAACAGTTACGTTTTCAGGGGCGTTATTGTTGGACAGAAGAAATCCGACGGAACATATCCAACTATCACCAATAATTCTGCAAGCCCTCTCATCAGGTTCAGCAGCGGAAGTGTTGTAAAAAATATCAATATAAAATATACCAATGTAACGCTTTCAAAAAACAATAATAATAAATTAAACTATAGTACCGGAAAGACAGAGTATTACGGCGGTGTTATGGGCGTTGTGTTTGGCGGAGATAATATCATTGATAATGTCAAGGTAACAAATCCTAATATAACATTTGCAAAGAACGATAACAGCAAACAACATCTCATTACTGCAGGCGGATATGTTGGCGCCATAGTTTACGGCGGCGTTATTTTCAGAAATATGAACAACGTTGCAAAAGATAGTGCGCTTACAACCAACAATACTGAGGCAGTGGGCGAAAACGCAGCTACCAACCTCTTTATCAATCCATATATAGGCAGAGTTGTAAACGGCTTTGCTATTGAAGAGGGAAAAACGTTCGGTAAGTCAACCAACCTTAACAATGGCAGGAAAAATTATCTCATCACGCAGTTCAAGAGCGAGCTTAATGATGCTGAGAAATTAAATGTTATTGCCGGCACGACAAATACTATTGAAGTGCCTAATGCACAGGCATTGTTTATGCTGTCTGTCATATCACAGTCCGGTATGGGATATACAGATAAATATAAAAACACTTGCGGCTATGGTCATTATACTTTTACTCGAAATGCAGACTATTCAAAAGTTGGTACAGCTACATTGACTTCTGATGATAAAGATTACAAAACTGCGATCTCAGATTATCAAAGACTTGAAAAGGCTACAAGCAGGGAATATGAAAAGAAAAATTCTGTAATGCTAAAAAAATATACAAAGCCAAGTGAAAAAGGTCTTTCTGAAGCAAAATGGGCACACGATCAAAGTAAGAAATTTACTGTTAAGCTCACAGGAAATGAAACCTATGACCTCACCGACACAGGTTTTCGTGGAATAAATCAGTTGTTTGATGCAGCAGATAGTAACCTGGGCGGCATTGACTGTGGATATACTTTGTCTTTGACAGCTATCCAGGGAAATGATCAGACTATAAAGCTCGATACAGATATAAAAGCCTATGCTGTGAAAATAACAGATAACAAGGGCGGTAGCGTTAACACTGTTGAGTTTGAAAATGTGGATAACTACAAGTATCGTACCGCATTCGACAAAGTGAAAGGAGTTGGGCTGATAAACTGTTCAACGTATGCTCTGACTGTAGATAGTCTTAATCTTTCCGGCAAGATCAGCGTTAAGACGTATAACAACGACGGAAAATCGTATGTTAATGAAGACCTTTCTACAGGTGGTATTGTTGGCGGAGTACAGGGTCAATGCAAGTTTAGCGGAATAACCTTGAACGATCTTGAGGTATCTGGCGCATATACTGTGGGAGGACTTATAGGAAAGTCAACAAATAATATCAATATAAGTGGCGTTAAGTCTGAAAACAGCGGCATATATGTGTTTGGCGGATTTGAAACAGGCGGTCTTGTGGGAAATTCTCAGAAAGGCAGCGAATTTAATGTTAAGGATTCCAAGATAACAATTAATAAAGTTGAATTTGCTAATCTTGATAAAGGCACAGGTACTTGGTTTGGCGTAGGCGGGATCGTAGGCTCTGCAAATATCAAAACGACAATAAGCAATGTCCGGCTTACACCTTATAATACAGACAGCTTTATCGGCTCAAAAAAAGACAATAAACCCCTTGCTACCCAGACAATGAACGAGGGCGGTCTTATAGGATTGTCCAACGAAGTATGCACAATAGAAAACACAAGCGTTAGCGTCGATGTTTATGGAAGTAATGCCGGCGGATTCGTTGGAATAAACAAAAAACAGTTGTCTGTCAATGAGAACTGTTATTATGGTGGAACGTCTGACACATCAGCTTGCGGTGTATATGGTTATGCAAGCTCAGGCGGAATGGTCGGCACACAGAATGAGGCTGTGAACATATCAAAGTCTGCTGTAAAAAATGCAGCGATAGGTATACCAACTGCTAAAAATGGTGATGCAGGTATCGGAGGTTATGTTGGCATAAAAGCTAACGGTGATCTGAAGATAACTGATTGTGAAGTCAATAATGTTAAGCTGTCAGCAGAAGATAAGTCCAAGGGTGCAGGTGCAGGCGGTGTGATCGGTCATAATGACGGCGGCAACACTTATGCCTATGATATTCTCATAAATAAATTAAGCTATATAAAAGGCAACAACAGTGTGTCTGTTTCTAACCTGATAGGTTGGAACAAATATAAAAATCTATCATCTGAATTTATCGGAGTATCGGTAAATAACACGAATTGTTTACCTGATATACAGTATTATGCTTCACAGATACCTACCAACTTTATCGCAGTTCATGCTGACTATAACGGCGATCAGGATAATACCCAAAATATCGGCGAGGGAAGCGGCACGCACGTTGATATCTATTCACCTTATGTCAACATAAATCCAAGCAAAACCGTTGGTGATAAAATTTTCACAGGCGATCTTGTTGGCGGAAATATGCAGACTATCATCAGTGACGCTGCTTCTTATACGAATGGCACAACCAAAAAATCCTATGGCATAAACAGTACCATAAAGTCATATGCAGAGAATTTGGATAAATCAAAGCTTACAACATTCAAGCAAGCTTCCGAGCTTGATGTTCAGGAGCTGAACGATCTTCCTGTTCTGCTTATAGATGATAACTCATTGTTGAATATCACACAAATGCTCGCAAAGTATATCTCAGTTGTGACAAATTGTGATGTTTTAGACAGCAGTTCAAATAAGCTGAAAACAACAGACCTTATGAATGTCAGCACGGCAACTTATGTGTATGATAACGGCAGTTTAACAAAATCAGACAAAAGCACTCTTACATTTAACAGCAAGACAGGATATTTCAAGGTCACAGACGGTCAGTATGACAATGACGGCACAAACAGATTTACTGTCATTACTCTCGATTATATCGACCCAACGGGAAGTGGCAAAACTGCTCTTAGACTTCATATTCCTGTTTTTGTAAGAAAGGTGCTTGATTTCAGCTTCAATTCTTATGTTATCTCAGGCACGGATTATAACCATTCTCATTACACGGATAAAACAAAGCTTGCTTTTGAGAGCTTTGATGCACCTGTTACTACTTATTTTAAGTATTCCTATTACAAATCCGCTAACGAATGGGAAAAAATGCTCAATAACGGTGACAGCCTGCTTTGGAGCTTTGATAAAAAGCTTTATCTTATTGGTGATAATGCCACTGACAGTGGTGTGCTTACCGATGATACAAAGCTAACTCTTGTTGATGCAAATAACAATGACAAGACTTATCATTCTACCGCAAGTGATGCTAAGTTTAATAAAACAACCGGTGAGCTTGACTTGACAAATATAAGTGGCTTTAAACCGGTCACAATGAATGATGTTCTGTTAAGGTATGCGTCGGTAACAGCTAAAGAATCATCTGACGGAACACTTGTTGAAGCGGATGAAGCTACAGCTACCGTGAAAACAAGCGACGGCAAGTATTATAGACCTGCCGGCGAGGGTGAAACAGGCACTTATAAGATAATTGTTTCAGCGAACAGTGATACACCGAAAAATGCTAATGACGAAATGATAATAAGCGAAAGCTATTATCTCACTATCAATATTCCGGAAACGGGAAGCTCGAAAAAAGTCATCAAGAACTTTGTGAATTATTATAGCGGTAATAAGCCAAGAAAGCTCAATGGCAATATTCCTACAAACCTTGTCCAAGTGACAAATAATGACACTGGCGCATATGTTATTGCAAACTTTTTTACACAGCTAGTAAGTGTGACGGCTCATGACCCAGAGGAGATAACAGCGTCAAATAATTTTGTCCGTGCGACAATGACGTCAAAGATAAGCATTGATCAGAGTCTTAGAGATACATTTAATGGCTATAAGAGTGACGATTTCAATATGTATCAGGCTTTTAAATTCTCTATGAAGAGCTTTGATGAAAAAGACGCGGCAGCTAATGCAAGGATCATTGCAGGAACATCGGTGAGTGTTGATTACAGCATTTTAAACAGTTCAGACACAGAGTTATCAAACGCAAAAATAAGCAAGACTGAGACACTTTCAGAAGCTAAAGACAGCTATATGCTGATGTATCCCGATTCGGTCTACAGTTATATCAACAATGACCCGAACGGCTCTATAACTGTCAAGGCTGATATCAGCTTAACTTACGGTACTGCGGGGATCATAGATCAGTTCCCTGAGCGTAAGGACGGGGATACAAAAACCGGTATAGGAGTAAATGCGGCGTCTTATGTTGCATATAGCCAGAACAATATTGAGAACAGCTCTATCTCTAAAAGTGGAGATATGCCTGCCAGACGCTACTATAGAAAGGCAATGACGGTGGCACAGCTAAACTATAACGTTGCAGAGTCAACGGTTCTTGAGTCGAAGGATTCACCATTTTCGCAGCTTGGTATCAATGCCAAAGATATGACTACAGGAGAAATGGCAATAACAGCAAATGCTATCTATGATCTGTCTGCTTTGAGTCGGTCAACAAAGGATAGTGGCAAAAAAATACAGTATACAATGAGGTTGTATGTTAAGGACAATAGCGGCGATTATAAGCAGACAAACGATATTAGCAAATATCTCAGTAGCTTTACTTTGGAAAACGCCACATCAAGCAGCGGTCTGAATGGCAAGGAGTGCGTTTTTACCACTGACTATAATGGCGAAGAACAAAACACAGCCGTTACGAAATTTACAGTAAAAACAGGCAAAGCTTTTGAGGAGCAGGGACTTACCTATGCGAACTACAGAGTTGAGCTTACCGCAGTATTGCTTAATGACAACAACTCAGTTGTTAGCGGAACTACCGCAAGCGACTATGTTGTTTACACAAACGCAAAAATAGAAACAGGCTTTATAAATTCATAATAAGCAGGCATTTTCAGGAGAAAATTATGACAAAAAGCATTTTTGGAAAATTCAGAAAATTAGAAAAAAAGAAGAAGCTCCAGCTGGTCATAGCAGTATCTCTCTCGGCGGTACTGCTTGTGGCACTGCCTGTTTATGCGTGGTTTACTCACAAACGTTCTATTGCTCTTACAACAAAAATAAATGCCCCTACTCAGCTTTATATCACCGCAGGAAACAAAGAATCTGTGGCAAATCTTGAAATGGCAGATATAGACGTTGAGAACGGCACTTACAAGGACTTTGTTTTCGGCATAGGCGGGGCAGATGTGCAACAATATCAAATACAGCTTGCACATACAACGAATATCCCTTTTGAGTATGAGATATACCGTGCGAAAAGCGTCAGTGAAGCTGATAAAAATAATGATACTGTAGTTTATGTATCTGATGAAGAGAATAAAACGTTTTATTACAATATAGACGGCAATAAGATCTCAGGACATTATCTCAATCAGCAAGGCTCGGAGATCATTGCTGACAGCACACTTCACGAAAAGTCCTATGACAGTTACGGCAATGTTCAGAAAAATGCCGAAGCACTTTATTGGCAGTCTGATGGTCTAAGTGTAAATGATGCAGAAAACCCATTTTGCGATTATTTTATAATCAGAGTAAAATGGAATGATAAAGTCCAAAACAATAAAGAAACTGATATGGTCTACCTTACAGTTCAAAGAAAGTAATATATCACCAGACAGAAAGGAGGGCGGCAGCTATGAAAGGCAAATTTATAAAAAAGCTTAAAAGATCGTGGCTTGCAGTATGGATAGCTTTTGCGGCAGCCGCACTCAGTACTGTTGGCGTCCTGGCGGCTTATACCAGCGTTTCAAGTGTAAAGCGAGTTGTGTCCACACAAAAGGGAGCTGGTATGCTGTTTTCATCAAATTATCTTACAACAGATGAAAGTGATCTTCCAAGGACGATAACATTTAGCAGTATGGAAACCTCGCCTTGTGTGACAGTCAATGTATGCAACTATCCGCAAACAATGATAAAGCACAATGATAAGGATATCACATACACCATTACAGTTGAGCTTGTGGACAGCAACGGAAATGCCGTTACCGGAGAAGAAGCTGCAAAATATTCAGTTGAATATAACGGCGAAAAAAAGACTTTTGGAAGCAATTCAAAAATAGAGTTTTCACTTCTGAAACTTATGGCTGACGATTTCAACAAGCATGAATTTGTGCTGACCTTTGATAAGTCGCAGCTCACAAAGTCTAATATATACATGAAAGTGACAGCCGCACCTACAGATCAGGCAGAGTTGAAAACGCTCTCCGCAAAGCTTGGCGTTATCTATATAAATGATAACACATCAGCAACATGGACAGGCACATTCATTGACAACGCCGCCTCGCCAAAAGATCTTGACGGATTCAACTACCGCCTGTCAGGCAGTGGCGAGGGTACTGTCACCCTGACTTGGAACACGAAATATGTTGATATCAGCACATGGTTTAAAAACACTTACAGCCTAAATGTTTCTACAGATGTAAATACAAAAATTGCCACTGCAACTATGAAAGTCGATTCTGCCGAGAAAAATCAATATGATATTCAGTTCTATAGAACGAACGGCATAAACGGTGCGGAGCAGTGGTCTGACGGTAATCATACCAATATTACGGTGAATGGAACGGGATTTGTATCAATGAGTTTCACTCAAGGCGCAGCGTCAGGGAATTAGAATATGTACAAAAAAACGGACTGCAAACAAAATGCAGTCCGTTTTCTTTTGTAGGGGCGAACAGTGTTCGCCCGTTATTATATCCGTATAATGTCCAAGTACGAAAGCTTAGAGTGCAGACTTCAAAGCCTCAGCAAGCTGGGCAGGACATGATGTGCCGCGTCCGTTGCAGTCGATACCCTCAAGTCTGTCAATAACGTCTTGAACCTTCATGCCCTCAACAAGCTTTGAAACACCCTGTGTGTTGCCGTTACAGCCGCCTGTGAAATGCACTTTCTTTACGATACCGTCCTCTACTTCGATATCTATTTTTCTTGAACATACTCCCTTTGGAGTGTAGCTGATAGTTGCCATTTGAAAAACCTCCTAAATTCTTGCTACGCCTGTTTCTCTTGCAGCCTTTGCCACAGCCTCAGCCACGGCGACCGGTACTGATCTGTCAAAAGAGTTAGGCAGAATAAATTCCGCACTGAGCTTGTCCTCAGGAACACAGCCTGCGATAGCCTTTGCCGCAGCCATTTTCATTTCCTCATTGATGTCAGAAGCCCTTACTGCAAGCGCACCCTTGAAAATTCCAGGGAAAGCGATAACGTTGTTTATCTGGTTAGGGAAGTCTGAACGTCCTGTGCCAACGATAAACGCACCTGCCGCCTTTGCTTCGTCAGGCATTATCTCAGGAGTCGGGTTAGCCATTGCGAAAAGTATAGGCTTATCGTTCATGGATTTAACCATTTCAGCGGTCACAAGCTTTGGCTTGGAAACACCTACGAAAGCGTCTGCGCCCTTGAGTGCGTCAGCAAGAGAGCCGTGGAGCTTGTTCTTGTTTGTTACCTTAGCCATTTCAGCGTGAGCCTCGTTAAGATAATCATCGCCCTCGCAGATTATTCCCTCACGGTCTACCATGATAAGGTTGCCGATACCGAGAGAAAGCAGCAACTTTCCGATAGCACAGCCGGCCGCACCTGCGCCGTTTATAACAAGTGTAATATCCTCTATCTTCTTGTTTGCTACCTTGCAGGCGTTCATAAGTGCCGCACCGACAACGATAGCAGTTCCGTGTTGATCGTCATGGAAAACAGGAATATCAACTTTTTCTTTAAGCTTAGCCTCTATCTCAAAGCACCTTGGAGCGGCGATATCTTCAAGATTTATACCGCCGAAGCTGTCTGATATCATAGCGATGGTGTTTACAATTTCGTCAACGTCATTGGACTTTATGCAAAGCGGAAAAGCATCAACGTCTGCGAACTCCTTGAAAAGCGCGCACTTGCCCTCCATAACAGGCATACCTGCCAGACCGCCAATATTGCCAAGACCAAGCACAGCAGAGCCGTCTGTGATAACAGCCACAAGATTTGCACGTCTTGTAAGCTCATATGAAAGGTCAGGATCTTTCTGTATCTCAAGGCAAGGCTGAGCAACGCCCGGAGTATATGCGAGAGTAAGGTCTTTGGCATTGTTTACCTTTGCTCTCGAGCAGACCTCTATCTTGCCTTTCCATTCTCTGTGTTTCTGTAGTGATTCTTCCATTACGTTCATTTTATACAGTCCTCTCTATTTTACGCATTAAAGGAACATTACCGCATGATAATGTCCCTTTATTATACCATATTATTTCTCTGTTTTCACAGCCGCTTTGTTAGCTTTTTGTGAATTTATATGAATGAGCCTGAACAGCTTGTCAAGATTTTCTTTATCAGTGGTCATGCTGCCGATATGCGTCATTGTTTCGTTATACAGACCGTGGAAGTCAGAGCCGCCGGTCACTATCAGGTCATGTTCCTTTGCGATATCCACAAGCTTCTGCTGTTGAGTTGGAGTAGCAGAGTGATGATAAGCTTCAATTCCGTCAAGCTTTCCTGCGTCAATAAGTTCAAGGAGCAGCTCGGTGTTGTTGAACATAACAGGGTGTGCCATAACAGCAATGCCCTTTGCGGAGTGTATAAGATCAAGCACAAAGTTCACGTCAGGATATTCACGGGTAACAAGACATTCGCCGTTTGGATATGCAAAAAGCTTGTCGTTCACAGAGCCGTAAAGTTCTGTTGCATAGCCGTAATTTACCAATGCCCTCATGATATGCTGTTTAAAAATGCTCTTTGAGCTTTTTGTGTAGTGCAGTACGGCATCGGCAGGGATAGGATATCTCGCCATTACCTTTTCTATCATTTCCTTTGCACAGTCTTTTCTTATCTGGCATGACTTCAGGCAAAGACCTTCCAGCCTGTCAGGCTTCTGAGGCGCATAGCAAAGAATGTGTACTTTTGAATTGCGCTTCTTGTCCCATGCGGAAAGCTCTACCGCAGGAATGACCTTGACCCCATAACGTTCGCCAAGTATTTGCGCTCTGCTTGATGATGAAAGAGTGTCATGGTCTGTTATCGCAAGAAAGTCAAGTCCCATTCTTTTTGCCTGAACAATGACCTCTTCTATACCAAGCGAGCCGTCAGACAGCGTTGTGTGACAATGCAGATCTCCTGTCATACCTTTGTTCCTCCAAATCTATAAAATATATCTGTCATTTTCTGTATATATAGTACAGCCGTTAAATTTGACTAAATAATTATAACATATTTTATATACATTTGCAAGCACTTTTGAACAATTTACACAAAATTTGCACGAAAATTATATTATTTTGTCGTATATGACAAATCTACAGTGTCGAAATAGTGCGATTTAACGAAATATCAGAGCTTATATCCGAAGAATTTTTCGCAAAACCATACGTCTTTAACCTGAAAGCTCTTGCCGTTCAGATATTCAAGTATACCTGCGTCAGTGGTGAATTTAAAGGTGAGCTTGTACGAATAAAGCGCCTGCGTTTTCACATTGTATGCACGGTTGACTTTATTTATTCCGTATTTGCCGTCACCGAGAAGTGGATAGCCAATGTGAGCAAGGTGCGCCCTTATCTGATGCGTTCTGCCTGTGACAAGGTCAACTTCAAGAAGTGCAAGGTCATCAGCCTTGTTTTCCGCAAGCACACGATAAGAGGTTATCATGGTGCGGCTGCCTGCAAATTTCTTGTCGGATACCCTGACGGTTTTTGTGGTTTCATCTTTCTGATGATAAGCCGTGAGCCGAGCGGACTTTTCCTTCGGTATGCCCACTGTCACGCAAAGATAAAGCTTTTCAAGCTCTCTGTCTTTAACTTTCTGATTAAGCACACGCAAACTTTCAGCATTTTTCGCACATATTACGATACCGCCTGTGTTGCGGTCTATTCTGTTGCAAAGGGCAGGAGCAAAAGACAGTTCCTCCTCAGGACGATATTCACCCTTTTCATAAAGATAGTGCTGTATCCTGTTTATGAGTGTGTCCGTCGAACCGCTTTCGTCCTCATGTACCACAAGTCCGCACTTTTTGTCGCAAAGGATAATATTCTCGTCCTCGTAAATAATATTCAAAGACGTTGGCGCACTGAGAAAAGCAGGTCTGTCAGCAACTTCGCCTTCGAAAAATTCGTCATTGATGTAAAGCTGCATAACGTCACCGCAAGCAAGCCGTGTGGATATCTCACAGCGTTTGCCGTTGACCTTGATACGCTTTAGGCGAAGATATTTGTACAGCAGATTTTTAGGCAGCTTCGGCACAGCCTTTGTGAGAAACTTGTCAACACGCTGACCTGCGTCATTCTGATTTATTATAAATTCTCTCATGCCATACCTCAGAGCTTTACACGAGCGGAGAATCCTCCGTCAATAAGCTCGTCAAGACCTGTGCTGTCAGCACCGCTTTCACGGAGAAGCAGAAGAATTTCTGACATATCACAGGCTTTGCCTTTACGGCGAGATATCTCCTCTTCACATTTGATAGCATATTGTAAAGGCTTTTTGTCAGCAGGGAAGTTCACATCTGAGCCTTGAGCGATGAGCCATTTGATGAAATCAACACTTCGCTTGTCAGGCTTGAGAACGCCGTCCTGCTCAACAAAGTCAGCACTTTCGATAGCAGTGAGCAGGAAAGTAAGCCCGTTGCTGTCAGTGTCGTTGTAGTCCACATCATCAGAGATGAATAAGAATTTAAGCTCTTCCAGTTCACGCTTTGAGAGGGTGTAGTTGTATTCGTCATATGATCTATTCATGTTACGTCCTCCTGAAATTATTACTATAGTGATATTATAACCTAAAGTGTGGGAGAATGCAAGAGGGGAGTGGTATTAAGTGAGGAATGAGGAGTGAGGAGTGAGGAATGGGCAAAGCTGAACAGAGATGTGGACAAGCACCGAGCGTAGCGAGCACTTAAACGCAGGCACAAGCCCGGCGTTAGAGGGCTTGTGGGTTCTTAGGGCAAAGCCCTGAGCGGAGTTTGAGGCAGAGCCTCAATAGGCGTAAGCCTACTAGGTGCAGATTGAATTATAAAAAGCAGAAGAAGGTTTTGCTCTATTATAAAGTAATATCGGAGCAAAAATCTGCACCGCTTACCCTTTCCCTAATCAAATGTAACCCCGCAAAGAGCGTAGCGATTTTGCGGCAGAAGAACCTCTCCAGAACAATCTGTAGGGGCGAACAGTGTTCGCCCGTGCTCAGGATTTGCTGTAAATTCA
>ERZ772969.1576-NODE-1576-length-16888-cov-4.287233_pt1 | contig 16888 bp, 7 predicted proteins | sample MGYA00511676_ERZ772969 | MGnify/ENA primary metagenome ERZ772969 (study PRJEB29015, sample SAMEA2737651) | human gut metagenome | biome: human gut; feature: human-associated habitat; material: faeces | place: China | collected 2012 ... | reverse complement strand
TAATACTAAAGTAATAAATTAAAGTTCATCCGTAAGTACTTCCGTGAGGATGGAAACGGATCAAAGACAAGGGGAGACGGTATTACACTGTTTCCCCTTATTTGTTGATAAGGATGGGTAAGGGCTTTGTTAGTGAAATGGACGGTATTCGATCTTTTTGATCGATATAAGGGGGATATCGTGACATACCCTTTTTGAGAGAGGTATGAAGTAGGGGAGATCGGAGGGGTATAAATAGCCTTTTTCATGCAAAAGGACCACTTTTTACACACGATAGTTGGTAAAAGGCAGTGCGACTAGTCGTGTTTGGCAACGACAGTAGTGCCGTTGGGCATCGTAAACAGTCATGAATAGGGTTGTTAGTACTCATGAATGGGCATCGTAACCCTGTTATATCCCTGTCGTAACTCAATGAGATAGCCCGGATAAGCTATAGGATATGAATTAGGATGAATTAAATTCGCTAGGATAAAAGGCTGTTTTTAACTAATGCGGTATAAGACAAATGATTGCTAATATTTTTTCTCGTATTTGGGGATAAGCTGTACGTTTGCCCGAAAAAAGTGATTCTCCGGCAGTTGAGTTTACAAATTGACAAAATGCCAAGGTGCTTTTTTTGTGAGCTTATAGGAAGGGCTAGATCCGAAAACAAACCTTGATTTTAGAGAATGGCATGGGATAAATTCCATGCTTGTACGTGCTTTATTCCTTCTTTGGAAGGAAGCGGCAAATCATCGAGCGAGACAACGATCTTCTCGTAATTATCCTCAATGGCCTCTAACGAGGCATATTCCCGTTCGATGGTTTCTTTGTCGATTAGTAAATAAGTGGATTGGAGATAGATAACCCTCTCTCCTTTGATAGCGACGAAATCCACCTCTTTGTTCTTTATGCTGCCTACGTATATTTGATAGCCGGCCCTTAATAAATCTAGATAAATGAGGTTTTCTAGTTTATACCCAATGCCGTAGCCAAAGCCTTGATATAAATAATTGTTGAAACCTAGGTCATTGATGTAATACTTACAATTCCCGGCGATGGTCTCCTTTCCCTTGATTTGGTATTTCTCGACTTTATGTACCAAAAAAGTGTCCTCTATGTAACTAATGTAGGAGGCGATCGTATCATAGCTGGTCTTCCTTCCCGAGCTCTTGAAATAATTGGTGATATTCCGAATTGATATTAAATTAGATGCGTTATTTACCAGATAGACAAAAATGTCCTCAAGCAACTTAGCGTCTTTTATGTTTTGTCTTTGTATGATATCACGTAGTAATACGGTGTCTTTTAATGCGGATATATAATTTCTTTGTACTTCTGGTTGAGATAGATGGTATAATTCAGGCATGCCACTACTTTGCATATATTCTAGGTAGTGTATCTTGTTATTTTCTTTTTGGGTGATTCCAAGAAACTCTGTGTATGAAAAAGGATAGATGGCAAATTCCACATAACGTCCGGCTAATAACGTGGCGAGTTCTCCAGATAGCATTTTAGAGTTGGAACCACTGATGAATAACTCATATTCGGCGGTATAGTCCTGTGAGTATGAGTTGGCGAAGCGTTCCCATCCCTCTACATTTTGGATTTCGTCAATGAACAGATAGATACGACCTCGAGGATTTATTTGTTTTAAGTAGAGATTAAACAGGGAATCAAGATCTTCATTGGTTTTCAAAAAATAAAAGGCGGATAGCTCACAGTTAATGAAGAATATATTTCGGGGATTTACTCCACTATTGGCGAGATGGCTAGCTAACTGACGAAGGAGATAGCTTTTCCCTACACGTCGCTGTCCTACCAAGACTTTGATTAATCTGTTTCCGGTGTAGGATAATATCCTATCTAAATAATCTTGCCGTTTATAGCCTGTTGGAAAATCGTTTCCACCCCATAGGTTATACTTCTCTAATGTCTTAAATCTATCGTCCATACTCGAAACTTTTGCGTAAAAGTACAAAAGTTTCGAATGAACTCGAAACTTTTCCCGTTAAGAATAGGATATACCCTCAAAAAAATAACGGCAACCGCCTTCCGCCGAAAGCCAAGTTGCCGTTCAAAGTTAGGAATAAGGTTTGGTTTGTTCCTTTGTAATGATTCTAACATTAATATGTAATGAGAGTTTTCTACATTTTATCGATACAAAAGTAAATGCCACTTGTTACGATTTGATTACGGGAGTGTTACATTTTTAGTAAAGGTCTCGCCAAATCGGTTGATAACCTTGATCCGTACGTCTTTGACTCCGGCAGAAGGGTGGCAACGGAATAAGTGCGATGTATGATATCCAGAAGGTTTTCCGTGCATGTCGATATAGTCTTGGTCTTCATCATCGAATTGCTCCATGCGACCTTTCTCTATGCCGTTTTCGCTCCATGTAACTTGGTAGGTCGGGTCCCAATCCCATACGTTCACCACTAGGTAATCCGCTTGCGATTTGAACTCATTCGGCTTATAAACCCTGAATTGATAATCCGAATCATGGCCGGTTGCCTTATAATACCAAGTAGCGGCATTCCCTTTCACCTCAACGACCAGATAACCGTTCGGGGCGCCGCACCGATTTACATGGCCGGCCCACCAAGCTCCGCAAGCGGCTCCGATATTATGCTCGTACAGATTCGGTGTGACTTGGTTGTTCTCGAAGAAATGCGTATGCCCGGCGAAGATATGGACATTATAAGGGCTGACGATCTCTTTCAGGCTCTCAGCGTCCTCGGCGTTTCCTCCCCCTTTATCCGTCTGGTTGAATACCGGGGCATGTACGTTGATAAATACAAGTGTTCCGGGTTTAACGTAACTCAGGTCGTTTTTCAGCCATTCCAGTTGTTCCTTTCCGAAGCGTTCGTCATATTTCTTGTCTTTATAATAATCAATATCTTTTAAGGTGATGATATGTGCATCCCCGACATTGAACGAATAATTGTAAGGGCCGAAATGATCCTCGTAGATACGCTCCGCATAGCTCTCCTCGGTTACCTTTTGATTGGATAAGGCCGGGTAACGTAAGTCGTGGTCGTGATTGCCGATCACGGAGAACATCGGGATGCCTAAGACCGAGACCGCTTCCTTATAAGGAGTGAATAAATCCATGCGATCCCAAGTAATGTCTCCCAGCGCCATACCGTAGACCTCTTTTCCTTGGTAGCGCTCTATAGTCTGCTTCAAGTCGGGGATGGTCTCTTCACGGAAACGTTTCATCTGCCGTTCGTCGATGGTCTGAGGATCGGAGATTGCCAAGTAGACAAACCCGTCGATTGGCTGTTTCCTAGGGGTGAGCGTAAAATCATATTCATTGATCTCCTTACTTTTATCAAGTTGCTGATAGAAAAGATCCGGTATACCTTTTGTTTGCTCGATCTCGTAGTCACCCGGTACGGAGAGGTAGACAAAGCGGCTTTTGTCCAGATTCGAATCTAGGCTATATTCTCCCCGCTCATTTGTTTGCGTGAAATTATAACCATCCGTAACGACTACGCCTTGTAGCGGTTTACCTGCCGTATCGGATACGGTGCCTCTTACGGTAGCGGCTTGCGCTATCCAAGTGGATAACGCAAGTAAAAGCGTGAATGATAAGAATTGTTTCTTCATCGTAATTTTTTTTATGATTTGAATATAGAATATGTTAGTTAGAATTTATAACGTACGCCGATTTGAATCTGCCAAGGGTTTCCGTTCATATTGGATACACCCGTGTTTTTGTTTACGTTATATACGTATTGCTTCTTCTCTGCGTCAAAACTCTTGATGGAGTAGATATTCTGCTTGCCTAGATTATGTCCGGCACCCCAGTCCTTGTTCAGCATATTCAGGAAATTGAAAAAGTCTATCGAGGCCTCGATGGAATGAGTCTTATAGATCTTGAAGTTCTTGTTCAAGCGCAAATCGAAAGTACCGTAGAAGCCATTTACGCCACCGTTACGCTCGGCAACCTTCCCATAGTTTTTACGGATATAATCTTTTACGCTCTTCTCCGCTTCCGGATTGTCCAAGATCGCTTGGATACCCTCACGAAGATATTGAGGCGTATTACTATCGTTCGGGTCATAAATATAAGCCAAGTCATTAGATGATACGAAATCACCGTTCATATTACCACTAACCGCTAAAGAGTAGCGAGTCCCACCGATCCCGGAGAAACGCAAGCCTACGCTGATTCCCCAGAAAGAAGGAGCCGTACCGTAGAATACGACCTTATGGCGGAATTGGTTGTCCGAGTAAGTCATGGTACTCAAATCACGAGGATCATCTTTTACCATCAAGGCTAGGGTCGCTGTATTCGCTACGTTACCGTTGTAAGAGGTGTTATCCTTGGAATCGTTCCACGTATAGCTGAAAGAAAGCTCGCCATCCTTGAAATAACGCCAAGTTCCATCTACAACGAACGCGTATTGGTTGATTTTTCCATCGCTGATTAATTCCAGCACACGGCCTACCTTATTACTTTTACGTCCTTGCATCCAGTCGGTCGCTCCGTTCTCGGTATTGATACTCTCGGCGGGGACGAACACGCCACGATTCCCCTCGGCGGCGATACGGAAGTAAGGCTCATCCACCATATTACGGTCTACGTACATATAATTATGGCGTGCCCAGTTGGCGTAAGCACTGATACCTACCCGCAAGCGATCGGAGAAGAAATGCGTGTAGCTGGCGTTCAACTTATATACTACCGGTACACGGGCATCCTTACTATTCATATTGATCGTGCTGATCTTTTGGATATTCGGGTTGTTGAATAAATCAACGCCCGGAGCGGTAGAAGGATCTTTTCGGTATGCCGGGAAATTCGGTGTCGGAACCAAATTGCCTTGTATATCCACGGACGCTACCTTCGTACCATCGAACAGCATATTGTTGATCATGGAATAGTTGTTTAAATCCGAACCGAAGATACCGGCGCCAAGGCGGATAATATCTTGATGTTTATCATTCACGTCCCACGTGAATTGAACGCGGGGTTGCAACTGGAAGGTGGAGATTACGTTGTCCGTACGTAAGCCTAGTTCGTCATAAACAGTCTGGTTAAAGTTCGCGTGGTTGAAATAACGGGTATAATCCGCACGGATACCGGCCATGACCTCGAATCCGGTGAAAAGCTTCGTTTGTAATTGTCCGTAGATAGCGGAGTTCAAGGTATTCATCTTTACGGTAGGATCATCTACCAAGGCGATTTCCCGGGCATAGCGGTAAGGAGTCATATTCTCGAAATTATCCAGTCCCGTGAAATAAAACCGTCCGTTCATCTCACTGCCGTAGAGTGATTTCATATTGGTGTACATGAAGTCCGCTCCGAATGTATAGTTGATGCGGTCCGTATTATAATACATATTGTCTACCAATTGAAGTACATTATCCTTGAAATGTTCGGGAGCGTAGCGTTGACCTCCAAGTTGGATGGAAGTGTACATGCTCTTGTCACCAGATATAGATTCCACGTTCTCTACGATTGCTCTTGGGATATTAGAGCTTGGCAATTGCTTGTTCGGGGTCGTGGCCTCGTAAACCAAGAAATGTTGAAGCTTCAACTCGTTGGTCAGCTTTGGGCTTAATACCGAGCGTAAGGTAGCGAGTAAGCTGTTGTTATGCGATTTGCGGTCGATCCAAACCTCGTAAAGATTGATACTGGAGTTATCGCTCTCGCTCTGTTTATTATCCTCGTTGATGAAATTATTGCGAATGGTTAACAAGTTGGTTGCGTTCAACTGCCAGTCGATACGGGCGAAGACCGCGTTCGTCTGCTTCTTCTTACCGAACTCCCCGAATTGAGGCTCATTCGAAACTCCGTATTTAGTACGGGCGATATCCAGATAACGGTCTAGCGTAGATTGAGTGACATTATAGCGAGACTCGTCCGCCGCCGTCTTGATATCCGCTATATAAATCGGACGGGAATCCTGTTGGTGATCCCATACGACATAGAAGTGCGCACGGTCTTTCACGATCGGACCTCCCAAAGAGAAACCATATTGATAGGTAGAGAAGTCGGAAGTCGATTTATTCCCCCGTATATCATAGGAGCTGGATAACCAATCGGCACGACCGAACCCGAATACACTTCCGGTGAAAGTATTGGTTCCTGATTTCGTGACAGCGCTCACGGTGCCGCCCCCGGAACGTCCGTTGGTCACGTCATATTGATTGGTTACCACCTCAAACTCGCGGACGGCTTCCATGGATATCGTATAAGCGCCGGAAGTCGTTCCGCTCGCTACGGTTCCTTTAGCCGTCATACCGTCGATGGTGTAATTCGTTGAGGATGATAATTGCCCGGCGATATTTCCTCCGCTACTCAATGGCGAGAGATCCATCAGGGAGGTGAAGTTACGGCCGTTTACCGGAAGCTTCGTGATATTTTGAGCGGAGATAGATGTTGCCGCACCGATCTTCGGAACCATGTTCTTCAAGGAATTAGCGACTACCTCGACGGCTTGGATCTCCACCGATTCCTCCGCTAGCTTGAAATCCACTCGAAGCATATCACCTTGGTTCAATGCGTATCCTGTCTTTTTCTGTTCCCCATAACCGATATAAGAAGCTGTAACGGTATAAGGAGAACCTAGCGGAAGCTGCTTGATGGTGTATTCTCCTTTATCGTTCGTGATAGAGCCCGTGAAGAATCCGGTAGATTCATTCTTGACTTGGATCGTGGCTCCGATCACTGATTCCCCTTTATTATCCACGATCGTACCGGTGATAATGGCTTGCGTTCCTTGTGCGAATAGGAGAGCCGGTAAGCAATTAAAAAATAACAAACAGGCAAGTAACCTGCAAGTAATTCGTTTGTTAAACATCCTCATAACAATCTTTTTAAAATTAAACCTAAATATCTTTTACGGCGCAAAAGTAAGTGCCCCGTTTTGCAAAGAGATTACATCCGTGTGTAGGTTTAAATAAAGAAAAAAGCCTAATGAAGGATATCCATTAGGCTCAACGAGAAAATTATAAATGTGTCTATAAAGAAGAAGGTTAGTCCTCATCCAACGTTTTGATAATGCTAGATGCTATCTTGGATGAACTCTTGCGGCTGCTCTTTCTGAGTTTATCCGGATTCTCAAGATTCATACAGGTAAAGAAGTTATTCCCCCGATATACCTCGTTTTTATCTTTATCGAATAGGGTATAGCTGACGATATGGAAAAGTGTGCGCAACGGTTGGTCTTGCCATTTAAGATAATGCTGGTTTAATACCAGCAGATAATCAGCGTCGGCATTATCCAATACTTTTTGTAACTCTTCGGTCGGCACGGCTGAAAGATCGGAATAGCAATCCTCGCTCTCCCCGTTCACCTTGATCTCATTCAGTACCTGTCCGGTCACTTGTGTAGCGTTTGCCGGAATAAACTTGCAATCTCCGTTCTTTACGGATGCGGCGATATTCTCGGCGATGATCGTATTATACGTTTGGTCGATACTATCCGCTTTCATACCGGTCTCTTCGGCGATCATCCCATTGTAGAAATAGTTTGATTTCACGTTATCGTGCAAACCTACGATGAGAATTTGCTTCGCATGATAATTGTCACCTTCCTTCTTACTTTCTTTAGCGTTCGCTGCCATAGAAGCTACGGCTAAAAAGAACATAACCGTAAAGATTCTGATTTTAAATAACCTTTCCATGATTCTTCTATTAAACTTTATGTCTATTAATTTCGGAGGCAAAGATATTAGCGAGGTGTTGCAGGGATATTACGGTTGTATAAAGTAATGGTTACCGATAATCCCCCTGTACCGGCTTGGATATTAAAATCGTGGATTCGTTGTAAAGTCTATTCTGCCGTGTGGATGAGTTCAATCAAAAGGCGGTTACCAAGAAACTTTAAGGAGATATAGAAACAAGGGTTGTTTTTAAGGTTCAAAGAACGCTAAAAACAACCCCCGTTATTTTTACTTATTATTCTCGATCCACTTGCGAGCGTTCACGAACGCCTCGATCCATGGAGTGACCTCGTCGTTCTCCTTACGGTCGGCGGGGTAATAACCGCACTGCCAAGGGAAGATCGCACGTTCGGGGTGAGGCATCATAGCTAAATGGCGGCCGTCCTTTGAGCAAACACCGGCAACGGACCAAGGGGAACCGTTCGGGTTGGCGGGATAACCGTCGTAATTGTATTTAGCGATGATGTTGTATTCCTTCTCCTCGTACGGGAACTCGAACTTACCCTCACCGTGAGCTACCCAAACACCCAACTTCGTGCCGCTCAAGGAACCGAACATCACGGAGTTGTTCTTCGGGATCTCCAAGCTAACGAAGTTAGACTCGAACTTATGGGAATCATTGTGAACCATCTTATGCTTTTTCTCGTGCTCCGGATAAACCAAGCCTAACTCGGCCATCAACTGGCAACCGTTACAGATACCCATGCTCAACGTATCTTTACGTGCGTAATAGTTGTCGATCGCTTTCTTGGCTTTCTCGTTATACAAGAAACCGCCGGCCCAGCCCTTGGCGGAACCTAATACGTCGGAGTTGGAGAAACCACCGCAGAAGACAATGAAGTTTACGTCCTCCAAGGTCTCGCGTCCGCTAGCCAAGTCCGTCATATGGACATCCTTCACGTCGAAACCAGCCAGATACAAGGCGTAAGCGGTCTCACGCTCGCACTGCGTACCCTTCTCGCGGATAACGGCGGCCTTGATACCGTTCGGCGTACGGCGATCGGCGGATATTCCATAAGAAGAAAGCTTTCCGGTGAAGTCCTTGTGGAACTTGTATTGTATAGGCTGCATCTTATAGTTCTCGAAACGGTTTCCGGCGCAAACGCTACCGCTCTGTTTTACGTCCAGCTTATAGGAAGATTCGTACCATACGTCACGCATATAGTCGATACCGAAGTGATATTGGATGCCGTCTTTCGATACCAATACATGGCGCTCGTCGGTCGGTTTGGCGATGATGGCGAAACCTACGCCAGCTTCTTCCATCAACTTTTCGAATGCCTTCTTGTCCTTTACCTGAACCAAGATACCCGGATTCTCGGCAAACAGGATCTTCACGATATCGCTCTCGGAGATCTTATCCAAGTTGACATCCAAACCACCCTCTACGTTGGCGAAGCACATCTCTAACAGGGCGGTGATCATACCTCCCGCTGAGATATCGTGTCCGGCAAGGATGAGTCTCTTCTCGATCGCATCTTGTACGGCGTTGAAAGCGTCACGGAAGTATTCCGGATCTTTCACGGTAGGAACCTCGTTACCCAGCTTATTCAAGGCTTGGGCGAAGGCGGAACCACCCAACTTCAAGGTATCGAAAGAGAAGTCTATATAATAAATGTATGTATTCTTGTCTTGAGCTACTACCGGAGAGACGATTTTCTTGATATCGCTAACCTCGGCGCCAGCGGAGATAATCACCGTACCCGGGGCGATCACCTTATCGTCGCCATATTTCTGCGTCATGGATAAGGAGTCCTTACCGGTCGGGATATTAATACCTAAGCTGCAAGCGAAGTCGGAAGCGGCTTGTACGGCCGTGTACAGACGGGCGTCCTCACCTTCGTTGCGGCACGGCCACATCCAGTTGGCACTTAAGGACACGCTCTCCAACTTATCTGTCAGCGGAGCGAATACGATATTGGTCAATGACTCGGCGATTGCCATAACGGAACCGGCGGCCGGATCAACCATGGCTACCTGGGGAGCGTGACCGATAGAAGTAGCGATACCAGCTTTCCCGCGGTAATCCAACGCTACGGCACCTAAGTCGCTCAACGGCAATTGTAATTCTCCTTGACATTGCTGGCGGGCGATCTTACCGGTTACGGAACGGTCTACTTTGTTTGTTAACCAATCCTTGCAGGCTACGGCCTCTAATTGAAGTACGTTCTCCAAATAATGGTGAAGTTCGGATTCTTTGTAAACAACCGGTTGATAAGATTCAGTGACCGTATGGTCTGTCATAACCGTTCTAGGCGGTTTACCGAACATATATTCCAGCTTGATATCGATAGGTTTTACGCCGTCCGCTTGTTCGAAGACAAACTTCATGTCGTTAGTAGTCTCGCCTACCACATACATCGGGGCACGTTCACGATCCGCGATACGTTTTACGCGGGCTACATCTTCTTCTTTCATCAATAAGCCCATGCGCTCTTGGCTCTCGTTTCCTACGATCTCCTTCGCTGAAAGAGTCGGGTCGCCAATCGGCAATTTGCTCATATCGATGTGTCCGCCGGTAGCCTCAACCAACTCAGACAAGCAGTTGAGGTGTCCACCCGCACCATGGTCATGGATAGAGACGATCGGGTTCTCGTCAGACTCGGCGATCGCACGGATCACGTTAGCCGCACGTTTCTGCATTTCTGGGTTGGCACGCTGTACGGCGTTCAACTCGATACCGCTTGTATATTGTCCCGTGTTTACGGAAGATACGGCTCCACCACCCATACCGATACGGTAGTTATCGCCACCGATCACAACCACTTTCTCGCCTGGTTCCGGATCGCCCTTCAAGGCATCACGCATATTTGCGAAACCTACACCGCCGGCAAGCATGATTACTTTGTCGTAAGCGTATTTCTTATCGTTCTCCGTGTGCTCGAAAGTCAATAAAGAACCACAGATAAGCGGCTGGCCGAAATGGTTACCGAATGTAGAGGCACCATTGGAAGCCTTGATCAAGATCTGCTCCGGAGTCTGGTATAACCAAGGGCGGGGGTCTAGGATCTTCTCCCATTCGCGAGCGCCTTCTGTACGCGGGTAAGAAGTCATGTAGACAGCTGTTCCCGCTATCGGCAAGGATGCCTTACCACCGCCCAGACGGTCACGGATCTCACCACCTGTTCCGGTAGCGGCACCGTTGAACGGTTCAACGGTTGTCGGGAAGTTATGCGTCTCGGCTTTCAAGGAGATAACCGTCTTGATATCTTTTACGGCGAAGAAATCAGGTTTGTCACCGGATAGGGGAGCGAATTGCTCTACTGTCGGGCCTTCATTGAACGCTACGTTATCTTTATAAGCGGAAACCAGTTTATTAGGGTTCTCGGCGGAAGTCTTCTTGATCAAGTTGAACAAGGAACTTTCTTTTTCCTCGCCGTCGATGATGAATACGCCTCCGAATATTTTATGGCGGCAGTGTTCCGAGTTTACTTGAGAGAAACCGAACACCTCGCTATCGGTCAACTTACGTCCCAACTTCTGGCTTACCTCGTTCAAGTAAGCGATCTCCTCTTGGCTTAGTGCCAAGCCCTCTTGTTGGTTGTACACTTCCAAATCCTCAATATAGACAATAGGATCTGGTTTTTTACTGATCGTGAAGATCTCCTGATTCAAGCCATTGTAGATACGTTGTAACATCGGATCGTGATCCGCGTCGCCAGAAGAAACAGGAAAATATTCCTCAATACGGGAAATACCGGTTAGGCCCATGTTCTGGGTAATTTCAACGGCGTTCGTACTCCACGGGGTAATCATTTCCCGGCGTGGCCCTACGTACCAGCCTTCCAATGTTTCTGATTGAACAGGAGTTGCCTCGCTAAACAACCAAACCAGTTTTTGAGTGTCTTCAGGAGAGAAAGCGTGCGCGGCCTCTACAGCCAGCACCGTCTTTGTTGAAGATTGAAAGAATAGAATCATATCGTTGATTTATTAGTATTTATCACGAAATAACGAATAAGCCTCTTTTAGAGAGTGCAAAGATAATGATTTCCCGTGAATTATTATGTCAATACGTTTTAAAAGAAAAGAGGGCGGAACCTCCCGGTCTCGCCCTCTCATGTCCCCTGCATAGTAAAAAATAAGAGTGTGTCTATATTCTACCAGCCTGCGTTCTGTTGTGCGGCTAGCGTGGGGTTTCTTAATATATCATTCAATGGGATCGGCCAAATAAAGCGTTTATCTGTGTACGGGATGAACTGTTTGCTGTTGCCGAACCATTCTGCTTTCACTTCTCCACCAACAACGAATGCGCCTTGGTTCTTCACATTGTTGTATTCGATCTTTGCGGGGATACCACCGGACGGCAGTAAGTCGTCAGCCGCTAAACGATGAATGTCTTCCCAACGGCGACCTTCACCTTGGAACTCAATGCGACGTTCCCAAAGGATAGCTTCTACCAGCGCTTTCGTGTTGGCGAAATCGCCAGCCTTATACGTTTGTGTAGCGGGGTCGGCCAAAGAACGGTCTCTTACTTGATTCAATTTCTCCAATGCGAGAGTCTTGTCTCCCGCACGTGCGGCAGCCTCGGCCTCGTTTAGCAATACCTCGGCATAGCGCAGGATCGGGGCGTACTCTTCACGTGTTTGGGGATTCTGGTATTTATCACAGAAGTAATAATCGTCAGACGCACGATAAAGGACGAGGTTACGACGCTTGTCATCCCCTTTCCAGAATTTGGAGTTGTAAAGGGTAGGGGATGTCGGGCACATCGCACGGCCACCTTCACGGGCAGACATCATAGCGGACATAGCTCCATTTACAGATGCGTTATCTTGAGAGTCATTCGGAATGGAGAATATAGATTCCTGATTGTCTTTGTAAGAAACGAAAGGAGTGGCAGGATTGGTTTCCAGAATGAAACGTCCGCCTTCCAGTTTCTTAGCTTCAGTAACTACATTGTTCCAATCACGCATATGCAAATATACGCGCGTTTTCAATGCGATGGCGGCACCTTTGCTCGCACGTCCGATTTTATCAGCATCGATAATGTCCGGAAGTATGCTTTCCGCATTATTCAAGTCGCTTAATATCTGATCGTAAGTATCCTTAACGGTAGAACGGCCTATGCTTTGTTGCTCAGCGAGTTGGCTGGGATCATTTACGGCTTTCGTATAAATAGGCATACCGTAGTTATTGTTACCTTCTACGTTGTAGGGCAAGGCATAATGAATCATCAAGTTGTGATAGGTTAACGCACGTAAGAACAGGCATTCTCCTTTGTACTGATTCCCTTTCTCTTCGGTTATGACACCCGCAGCTACCGCGCCTTCTATACCGGCGTATACCGTATTATAGCGGTTAATAGCCTCGAAAGAGGTTTCCCACATCGCCACGTTATTAGCGGTAGTCAAGTTATAGGTTGCGGAATAGGTATAATCATAGAATTGGGCGGTTAGGTTCATATCTTCACCGCGCATTTCGCCTTGCAATATACTGGCCGCTCCAAAAGGATAACCGCGTGCCCACCCAAAGTCATTCGGATCTACGTACATACCACATTGTGCGGCATCGTAAGCTCCGACTACGGCTAACTCGCAACGTTCTTCTGTCCCGTATGCCGTAAGCTCAGAGAATTTGTCAACAGGTTCAAGGTCTACGACGTCGCTTTCGCAGGCGGTGAACACGGGCAGCGAGAATAGGGCTGTCCCTAGCGCTACTACTGAAATGTTTTTATATAATTTCTTGTATAACATAATTGTAACTTTTCTTAGTTTGTGAAATTAGAATGTAATGTTCGCTCCAAAAGTGAATGAACGTTGCTGTGGCATACCGTTCCAATCTACACCTAAACGAGAGTTTGTCTCAGGATCCAATCCGGAATAACCTGTGATAGTGAGTAAGTTCTGTCCTTGAACATAGAAACGAATCTTTGTCATGTTCAGTTTGGATACGACCGCCTTCGGTAGTGTATAGCCTAAAGCTAACGTAGATAGTTTTAGGTAATTGCCGCTCTCAACGAAGTGTGAATCCGTATATCCATCATTGAATAAGGAAGAGGCATCTCCATAACCGATTTTTGGAGTCATGCCGTCACCCGGTTGCTCTGGAGAAACCCAGCGGCCTAAGATTTCTGTTCCGTTGTTGGAGAAATCCATATTGAACAATGCGCTTTGACGAGAAGCGTTCATGATCTTATTACCTCCGGAGAAGCGGAAGAATACATTTAAATCGAAATTCTTGTAAGAAACTGTATTATTCCAACCTCCGTACCAAGTAGGCATAGATGAACCTAATACCTTACGGTCGCTAGCGTCCAAGGAAGAAGCCTTGGAGACATCCGAAGGATTGGAAGGATCATATTCCGCATAGTCGTAAGAGCCGAATGTGTCGAATTGCACTAATGAACCGTCCGCCTTACTCCAGATCGGATTACCGTTTGCGGCGTTTACGCCGTAATAATCATATCCATATAAAGATCTATATGACTCTCCTTCACGAATGATTGTGTAATTGTCTACGATGTCTGTTCCGCCATATAAGCTCTTCACCGTGTTCTTAGCCGTGGAGAAGTTGAAATTAGTTTGCCAGTTCCAATCTTTGGTAGCGATGATTGTAGCGTTAACTGTCAATTCCATACCGGAGTTCTTGATCTTACCGATATTATCAAAATATGAGTTGTAAGGAATACCAGCGGTAGGTGCTGTAGGAACTTCCAACACCAAGTCTTTGGAGTTCTTTTGCCAATAAGCTAGCTCGAATGTCAGGCGGTTATTAAAGAAAGAGCCATCCAATCCGATATCGAAAGTCTCGGTTGTTTCCCATTTAAGCTGGCTGTTACCCATACGGTTCCAAGCGATAGCTGTATTCGATCCTGCTTTCTTCGCCCCGTAAGTTCCCAGATAAGGGAAATAATTCCCTAGGTCAGAGTTTCCGATTGTAGCGTAGCTGGCACGGATACGTAAGTCGTTAAACCAATCATTAATAGTTGATTCGCTCCAGAATTTTTCGCGAGAGATACGCCAAGCGGCTGATCCTCCCCAGAATGTACCCCAGCGAGTGTCTGTCGGAAGGCTGGATAAGCCGTCCGTGCGGACAGAGGCTCCGATATAATATTTACTATCATAGTTGTAATTCGCACGGAACATATAGGAGGCTAATCCCATAAACGTTTTACCTCCAGATACGAATCTCTCACCAAATGTGTTGGAAATGATATGGTCGGTGAAGAAAGCATCGGATATTTGTTGCACGGTTGCGTCCGTATATTCATATTCTTGATGGGTATACTCTTGTACCGCTGTCGCCGTCAGATTATGTACATCATTGAATGTACGGTTAAAGTTGATTACGTTTTGCCAGTTCCAGTTCGTGTATGTGGTATTGATTTCTTCCAATAAGCCGCCATAGCCGTATCCGTCTCCTGATTCCGGGTTCCATACCATGAAATCTTTAACATTCGAGATATCCAGACCGGCCTGTGTTTTTAATGTCAATCCGTCCATGAATGTGATCTCAGCCCATCCACCACCTAATGTGCGGGTATTAGTCGTACGGTTTACGTTATTGTCTAATGCCCAAACGATATTCTGGATGCCATTATCAATATAGGAAAGGTTGCTTCCGCGACCTAATGTCTTACGGTTTTCAGCGTCGATATTGTAACCAGTAGGATCATCCGGATTGAATACAGATACGTTTGGAAGCATACGAGTGCCGGCGAAACCTACGCCACCCAATGAATTCTCGTCATTCATGACACCATTAACCCGGGTACGGGTCATCTGGCCATTTAATCCGATGCGTAACCATTTTGTCGCTTGTTGTGTCAAATCTGCCTTTAAGCTCAAACGGTTTAAGTCATTGGCGCGAATGATACCTTCTTGTTCCGTGAAACCTAATGATACATAATATTGGCTTTTATCCGTACCACCACTGGCGGATAAGCTATGATTGTGCTGGAAACCTGTACGGAAAATATAATCATTCCAGTTTGTGTCCGGTCCGTTCGGATCGTAAACAGCCTGTCCTTTCATTCCCCAGTTCTCGTATTTCTCGTTAGCGATAGTCACGAAATCTTTCGCTCCCAGAAGATCATGCAATTTAGCTGCGCTGGCTGCGCTTACATAGCCATCGTAAGTTACTTGAGTACGTCCCTTGGAGCCTTTTTTAGTTGTGATCAATACAACTCCATTTGCCGCACGGGAGCCATAGATAGCTGTAGCCGCACCGTCTTTCAATATTTCAATGGATTCGATGTCATTCGGGTTAATATCAGACATCGCGTTGTAAGAAGCGTAAGCCATTCCTAAGCCGGTTTTTCCATCGGCGTTATCACCGGTGGCGATCGGCATGCCATCTACGATGAATAACGGCTGAGAGTTAGAACTGATCGTACTCATACCACGGATATTGAATTGAGGACCGCTTCCCAATACGCCACTAGGAGTCGTAACCTGTACACCAGCGGCACGTCCAGCTAATTGAGAGTCGAAAGACGCTGTTGCCAAGTTGCTTAAGTCTTCACCTCCTACTTTAGATATGGCACTCGTCACATCCTTTTTTCTTTGAGTTCCGTAACCGACAACCACGACTTCATCCAAGTTCTGAGAGTCAGACTCCATCGTGACTTTAATGATTGGTTTTACTGCCACTTCCACAGATTTCATACCGATGTAGGAAACGATTAGCTTTTTCGCGTTAGAAGGAACATCCAAGGTGAACGCTCCGTTGTAATCCGTTACAGTACCGGTAGTAGTACCAGCTACTACGATAGAGGCTCCAATGATAGGTCCATCGTCTTCCGCCGAGATAACCGTACCGGTCACCTTCGTGGTCTGAGCCGTTGCGAACGCTATACTTGCAAACAAGCATAGTAATAGATAAGTCAACCTTTTCATAGACACATACTTTTTGTTTAATTTGTTAATAAATAGATCGTTGTAATCAATTGTTGCCACTTAGTCGATTGACTTAGTTTCCGAAGAACTTCATGAGAGTAAGGTACTTTGGTGTTACTTCCTAGCATTGATGCGGGATTGAGTTAAAAATAATTTGCATATTAATACTATATATTAATACTAGAATGTATTAAATTAACATATAACTTAAAATAATCCGTATTGACAAAGTTTCGTGTAAGTTTATTTTTATTGTCAATATGTTTGTTTATTGCAAATATATCTTTATATTTGCCGTACAGCTATTAAAATAAAATGCTTGCTGTAAATAGTACAATTAGACATAACAGATGTTTACATAGGTTGTATGTTCTATAATTTATTAAGATATT
>ERZ772969.1542-NODE-1542-length-17079-cov-5.266447_pt1 | contig 17079 bp, 17 predicted proteins | sample MGYA00511676_ERZ772969 | MGnify/ENA primary metagenome ERZ772969 (study PRJEB29015, sample SAMEA2737651) | human gut metagenome | biome: human gut; feature: human-associated habitat; material: faeces | place: China | collected 2012 ... | reverse complement strand
ACCGGGGCGGCTGCCCCGGCAGGAACTTTTCTCTTATTATAACACCAATCTTGTGTAATCACAATTTATTCTTGTATCCTGCCGCTGATACCGTCTGGATTGTGCTTTTCCTTTCTTTTTGTTCCCTTTAATTAGCCATGAACTGCTTTATAGGAGATGAAGTTTCCTATAAAGCAACAGAAGTGTGTTTTATGACATCGGATTGCAGAGCAATTTCCTATGTCATGAAAAAAGACAGCCACTATCTGGCTGCCTTTTAGGAGAAGGTATTTTTACTATGGGGTATAGCAAAAATTATATAATGTATTGGGGGGTTTTACAGGTATTATAATAGCATGGTTCCACCCATAAGTGTTCACAAAGTTACCAAAAATCACTCTGTGATTTTATTTATTTTGTACAGTACTTTTTTCCTATTATTTTTTATTCTCTGTATATGATAGACAATAAAATGATTTTGTCCTCCCCCATATGCAATGAATCCCCCTTACATCTGGCGGATTTTTGCCTTGATGCGCGATAACGCATTATCGATAGACTTCGGACTTTTTCCAAGCTTCTTTGCTATCTGCAGATAATTCAGTCCCGCAAGAGATTCATCCAAAACCATGCGCTCCATCGGACTTAGGCTGTCCCTTGCGCGCTCCAAAAACAGCCGCACATTCTCCTGATCGATCACAAGCTGTTCAGGGTTATCCGCATCATCTGTCGGCAAGGTTTCCGCCAATGGCTTACCCTCCTCTCCATTCTGCGAATAAAACGACACATAGCTATTGAGCGGGGCATGCTTTTTTCGATTAGACGCTTCCACTGCACTGTAAAGCTGACGGTTGATACACAGCTCGGCAAAATGAAAAAATGATGTCTCCTTTTCCTCGCGGTAATCACGGATCGCCTTAAACAGTCCGATCATCCCCTCCTGGATCAGATCCTCCGTATCACCACCGATCAGATACATCGCGTTTGCTTTTCTAAGAACAAGCGGCTTATACTTATTTAAAATATAGTCCATCAGACGTTTCTCCCCGCCGCGCAAAGCAGCGATAAGCTCCTCGTCAGATAAATTACGATACTGCTCCATACATGCCCCCTTTCTGCCGTTTTTACCCCATATCTCTTTTTTCTTTTACATCTTTTTATGACATACGCTGTCTTACAATCTCATATGCAAGCACTCCCGCTGCCACAGAAGCATTAAGCGAATCAATTTCTCCCCGCATCGGTATCGAAGCGATAAAATCACAATTTTCACGGACCAGCTTGCTCACGCCGTCTCCCTCATTTCCAATCACAAGTCCTATCGGACCTTTTAAATCAAGCTCGTACATCCTCGTGCCTCCCATATCGGCACAGACAAACCAGATTCCCCGTTCCTTTAGCTCCTTAATCGTCGTCGTGAGATTTGTCACCTTCGCGACCGGTGTGTAGTTGATCGCTCCCGCAGACGTTTTTGCGACTGTTGCCGTCAGTCCTGCCGCACGGCGTTTTGGAATGATCACCCCGTGCGCTCCCGCTAAGTTTGCGGTACGGATGATCGCTCCAAGATTATGCGGATCCTCAATATTATCAAGCAGAAAAAGAAACGGCGGTTCTCCTTTTGCCTCCGCTGCCGCAAGCATATCGTCCACGGCTGCGTAGGCGTAAGCGGCTGCAACTGCAATGACGCCCTGATGCTTCTTGGTCTCGGAAAGCTGATCCAAGCGCTCCTTTCCCACAAAATTTAAAAGTGTATCATGTTTTTTTGCCTCTCGGACAATCGTTCGTACCGGTCCGTCCACACAGCCATCCAGCACATATAATTTATCAATCGTTCTGCCGGAACGAAATGCCTCAAGCACCGCATTTCGTCCCTCGATCTTTAATTCCTCATATCCCATATTTTCTCCATTCCAAAGTGCAGTGCTTCCATTCCATGCATGCTCTTACGCGGTGTTTTTACAGACGCAGCTTTAAGCTCTCTGCCCCCGTTTTTACAAGCTCCACAAGACGCTCAAATTCATCCTGGACATACAGCCAGCCCATCAGCGCCTCAAACCCGGTCGCTTTCCGATAATCTGACATCGTGGCGTTCTTCGCCATCGTCGGCGATTTTGCATTTCTTCCCCTGCGGTAAATATCCGCTTCCTCCTCCGTCAGCAATGGCAGCAGCGCTTCCACCATCTGCGCCTGCGTATGCGCCTTTACAATCTGGCTTGTCCTCTTATGAAGCTCTCCCGCTCTTGTATTTCCACGCGCCACAACGACAGAACGGATGACCAGATCGTAAATACCGTCTCCGATATATGCCAGCGTGAGCGGTGAATAGGTGCGAATATCCACGTCAGCAATCTGAAACTGCTCCTTTAAATAGGAATCAATCCCCTTTTTCATCCACGCATTTCCTTCCTTCTACTGCACACTCCAGACAACGCCCTCTCTCGTGTCCTTAATAACGACTCCCTTTTGCAGAAGCTCCTCGCGGATTGCGTCCGCCTTCGCAAAATCCTTTGCCGCCTTCGCTTCCTTACGCTCCTGAATTTTGGCGAGAATATATTCCTCAAACGCTGCGTCGACGCTCTGCTTCTCTGCCTCCTGTGCCGTTGTCAGATTCAACGAAAGAACCTCGTCAAAATCCTTAATAAGCGTAAGCTTCGTCGCATCGTTCGTCTGTTCCTTGAGCAGGTCATAGACAATCGTGATCGCCATAGACGTATTCATATCATTGCAAAGCGCTTCCGAGAACCGCTCTTTATATGCGCGAACGCATGCGGTATCAACTTCCCCATCGTCTTTTAACTCTGCAATCTTACGTACAAGCTTATGGTATGCCGCGCTCATATTGTCAAGCGCTTCATACGAAAACTCCAGCGGCTTCCGATAATGTGACTGTAAGCAGAACATACGGTAGACCATCGGGTCATACCCTTTCTCCTGAAGCAGCGATACCGTGAGAAAATCTCCCTTCGACTTACTCATCTTACCGGACTTATCGTTCAGATGGTTCACATGGAACCAGTAATTGCACCACTTATGTCCCAGATAGCTCTCTGACTGCGCAATCTCATTCGTGTGATGCGGGAAAATATTATCAACACCACCGCAGTGAATATCCATATATTCTCCCAGATGCTTCATGCTGATGCAGGAGCACTCAATATGCCAGCCCGGATAGCCAACACCCCACGGACTCTCCCATTTTAACGCCTGATCCTCAAACTTTGACTTTGTAAACCAGAGGACAAAATCATTTTTATTCTTCTTATTCGCATCCTCCTCCACATCGTCGCGGACTCCGACAAGCAGCTCCTTCTCGCTCTGGGAAGAAAAAACATAATAATCAGAAAGCTTTGAGGTGTCAAAATAAACATTGCCTCCCGCCACATAAGCAAAGCCCTTTTCCAGCAGCGCCTCCACCATATGAATAAACTCCGGAATGCAGTTTGTCGCAGGCTCTACCACGTCGGGTGTCTTGATATTGAGCTTCCTGCAGTCGTCAAAAAATGCATCTGTATAGAACTGTGCGATCTCCATCACGGTCTTATGCTCACGCTTTGCTCCCTTTAGCATCTTATCCTCTCCGGTATCCGCATCAGAGGAAAGATGACCGACATCCGTGATATTCATGACACGCTTTACGTCATAGCCGACATAGCGCAGCGCTTTCTCCAAAACATCCTCCATAATATAGCTGCGCAGATTTCCGATATGTGCATAGTGATACACGGTCGGTCCGCAGGTATACATCGCAATTTTGCCAGCCTCATGTGGAATGACCGTCTCCACCTTTCTTGTCAATGTGTTATAAAACTGAAATTGATTCTCCACTTCGTATTCTCCATTCCTTCCTTCTTTATTTACGTTTGCAAAATGCCGCTTCCCCTACATTACCGCACGATCTGCGCCTACCTTTCCGGAAAGCTCCCGCACTGTCTGCTCCAGATCAAGCACGCGGTTGACAAGCTCCGCATTTTCATGCTGCAAAACAGAAATATCCTCTTTCACGGGATCGGGCAGATGAACCTGGTCCATGTCGCTGCGCGGAATCTTGACATCCCCCCGCTTGACGATACGTCCCGGCACGCCGACAACCGTGCAGTTCGGCGGTACCTCCTCAATGACAACGCTGCCCGCACCGATCTTTGAATTTTCACCGACTGTAAAAGAACCGATGATCTTCGCTCCGGCACTGATCATCACATTATCGCCGATCGTTGGATGACGTTTTCCGGTTTCCTTTCCCGTTCCTCCAAGCGTCACGCCCTGATATAACGTAACGTTATCACCAATGATCGTCGTTTCGCCAATGATCACACCGCTTCCGTGATCAATAAAAAATCCCTTTCCGATCACTGCTCCCGGATGAATCTCGATTCCCGTCCTGCGCGCCGCACGCTGCGAAATCAAGCGCGCGCGGAAATAATGCCCCTTTTCATAAAGACGGTGCGCACGTCTATAGCTAAGCATAACATGAAACGTCGGATAAAGCAAAACCTCCAGCGGAGATTTTATTGCCGGATCGCGTTCCTTGATCACTCTGAATTCTTCCTTTATATAATTTAACATACCCATCTGCCCTCCTTCCTGTCTCCCAAAATAAAAGCATATGAAAAATCCCTTCCATGAAGTACTGCTTCAATACTTTTTTGTCATTACTTTTGCAAACCACTCTTATGTCAAAAAACGGATTATTTCCTCTCACAGAGACGAAATAATCCGCGGTTCCACTCTACTGAAAATCAAATGATTTTCCCTCAAAGCACATAACGCGTGCGAAACGTACCCGGCTACCGGACAGCCTCTGCTCTCCTCTCACCGGATCAGCTCCCGGAGGCACTTTAGAACTCTCTTTCCCAAGACCGCTTTCAGCCGATGACAGTCTCTCTCTTTTGAACGCCTGAGTTCCTACTCTTTCCGTTCCTCGCTTTTCCCTTGATACTATAGTTTATGCAGTTCTCTGCGTTTTGTCAATGCTTTTTTATCTTCCGCAGCCGCCGCATCCACCGCAGTCGCCTGCTGAATCTGCAACCGCCACGCTTCCCTCATAGACCGAGGTCAGTGCGCAGATCGCCTGTGCAGAAATCCCCTGCTCCGCCCCGGTAAATCCAAGTCCCTCCTCCGTCGTCGCCTTCACATTGACCTGACCCGCATCGATCCCAAGCGCCGACGCGATATTCTGCTCCATTTCCTCAATATACGGGCGCATCTTTGGACGCTGCGCAATGATCGTCGCATCAATATTTCCGACGATATATCCCCTCTCGCCAAGCAGCCTCGCGACATGCTCCAACAGCCTCACACTGGAGATGCCGCGGTACTGCGGATCCGTATCCGGAAAATGCTTTCCGATGTCTCCAAGCCCCGCCGCTCCCAAAAGCGCATCCATGACCGCGTGCAGCAATACATCGGCATCCGAATGTCCCAGCAGACCAAAGGTGTGCGGAATCTTCGCCCCTCCAATGATCAGGTCTCTGTCCTCCACTAATTTATGCACATCATATCCCATTCCAACTCTCATCCCTTTTTCTCCTTCCTGTCAATATTTCTCTCATTTCCGACATCTATCACAACACACCTATCCAATCGGTCCCTCATAGATAAATCCGTACCCCTCTGTCTCCACGCGGGCGCGGAACCGTTCAAATACCTCGCTCAGCTGCGCAAGTTCACTCTGATAAGTGTCGAGCGTAATCTCATCCTCCGGTGAGCCGACCTTCTGTGCCATCCGCTCCGTCACGAGAACACTGCCATGAATGTAGTCCATATACTGATACATATCCGTGATCGTCGCCGCCTCATTAAACTCCGTTCCATAAAAACGGACATTTTCATAGGGAAGCAGACGCTCCATACACCGCTCTAAAGTATAAAGATAGGTATCAAGCAGTCCCTTCTCATAGGCATCATCCCACCATACAATACTATACGGCGGAATAAAAAACAAGAACTCCGTGTCAGGATTTTCCAGCACATGCGCTTCTAAACGGTCGATATTTTCTGTCACATAGGCTTCCTGCCAATTGAGCGGCTTCGGCTCCTGTACGCTTCCGGCGCCCGGACAGTGCATTTTAAGCACTGCCTCCGGTCCTACCGGAACATCCTTATTTAACTGATAGATCAGCCCCTCCTCATAGCTCTGATCCTGCGACGTCACTATCATATCGGGGATTTTTCTTCCGATAATATCCATATTCCAAAGATATTCCACATCGTCAAACGGATTTCCATTCACCAGAAATTCCACATCCTCCGATATGGTCTGCATATCCGGCGGATTGTAAAAAGAAAAAACATCCACGCCATAAAACACATGGGAAATCTCATGATTTTCAAATGCAATAGAAAGATAATCATCCAGGAGCGGCGCAGATGCCGAACCGCCGACTGCCTTGACCGTCTCACATCCAAAGCGTTCCTTTAGCGTATCGGTATTCATGCTCATGACAACCGAGGACCCCGCCAGCACCCCCTCGTACTCAAAATTTTTGAGCATTCCGGGCACCTGATATTCCTTTTCATCCTCCACTGCCTTTAACCCAAACCACGGCTCATGGTAATGAAAAAACGGATCAACGAGATACACAGACAGCGCCATTCCAAAAAGCAGCAGCGCAATCGCAGCCAGCAGCTGATATATTTTCTTACGACTGTTCATACGCCCCTCCTAAAAATTAAAATATAAAAAGGTTGTGACTCCGGCAAAGGAAGCAACACTCAATACAAAAAGTATCGCAAGTCCCCATATTTTCGCCGTAGTCGCCTCACGCGCACACACACGCTCATAGGCATTCCTTCTCGTGCAAAGAAACGCACAAAATACAAGCAGCAGCAAAAGAATGAACATCGGATAACCTGCTGCCAGTCCCTCCGCTCCCACACCCGAGAGGAACAGTCTGCCCGGATAATTCCATGACGCCTCCGTCTGCTCTGCAAGCTTCCAAACAGCCCCCGTATAGGAAAAAGAAAATAGTTTCCGGTAAAACTGCAGTGCAACGGAAATCGAGCCGCTCCGAAACAGCACCCACGCAAGATTGACAAAAGAGAACGTGATCAGCCAGCGCACCCACTTATGGAGCTTCCCAAACAGCGGTTCCATACACATCAGCACGCCATGCGCCACGCCCCAGAGCACAAAGCTCCACGCCGCTCCATGCCAGATGCCGCTAATGAAAAATACGATCATAATGTTGCGGATACGCTTCATAGCTCCATTCCTGCTTCCTCCAAGCGGGATATAGATGTACTGCGTAAAAAAATCATTGAGCGTCATATGCCAGCGGTTCCAAAACTCCTTGATAGATGCCGCCTTATACGGGGAATTGAAATTCTGCGGCAGGTTGATATGCAATATCCAGCCAAGCCCCACTGCCATATCACAGTAGCCGCTGAAATCAAAATAAATCTGGAAGGTATAGCACAGCATCACGACAAATGCACTCACCGCATCAAGCCCCGCAATGTTGCCGTAACCGTAATCCACCAACACACCGAGCTTGTCCGCAAGCAGCACCTTCTTGGCAAGACCCGCGATAAAAAGGCACGCACCCATCTCAATATTGCTGCGCCCCACAGGCGTCCACCCGGCATGTTTAAAAATCGAAACACTCTTTTGCCCGATTTGCTGAAACTGCGGCACAAGGTCGTGATGACTCACGATCGGTCCTGCTACAAGCTGCGGGAAAAACGTGACAAAATTCATATAGTCCGACAGTGCGTAATGCGGCGCTCTCCTGCACATCCGGTCCACAATAAAGGAGATCTGCTGAAACGTAAAAAAGCTGATCCCAAGCGGCAGCGCAATATTTTTCACGGTAAGTCCGGTATCTATGATCTGATTGATGTTTCTGACAAAGAAATCATAATATTTAAAATAAAATAACAGTCCCAGATTAAATACAATCCCCATGATCCCCAAAACACGGTATACCCGCTTTGCGTGCTGACTGTGCGCTCCAAAATACTCCATCATCCAGCTAATCGCATAATTCCCAAACACGCTTGCCAGTATCAGCACAATATATTCCGGATGCCCATATCCGTAAAAAACAAGCGAAAGCAGCACCAGACCTGCCTGCGCTGCTTTTGACCACCCGAGACGGTTTGCACCGTACCAGCTGAGAAGGACTGCCGGGAAAAACACAAATACAAATACATATGAGTTAAATAACATGCTATGATACCTCTGCTCTATAAAAAGCTTTCTATTTTTTATCCTGATACTGCTGCCCACTCTTTTTCTAAAAACAGCTGTTTTTAAAGAAAAGAAATCTGTGTGTCCTTCAATGACTTGACCTTCCTGACGGTGAGCCTGTCCTCTGCACAAAGATGGCCGCACAGCAGAGGTGATTCCTCATCCCAGAATTTCAACCGCTCTTTTACTACACTGCTGCTTTGATTGGCATAACAATACTTACAGCCATTCGGGCAGGTGTCATACGCCCCCACGTCTATACTCTCTAAGCACCCGCATTCCTGCCTTTGGTTCTTATCCTTTTTACCTGTTAGGGTACAGCCCAAAAGCTGCTCAATGAATTGTTGATCGACACAGCTCCCATGTGAAATCCCAACTGATTCAAGCGCGATCTGCTCCGCGCATGTCTCAATGACAAGTCCATGCGCAGATGCAATCCTTGCCATTTCCCCTGCAAGCGCAAACATTTCTTCCCTTTTCATCTGCCGGATCCCACACTCCTTCAGATTCCGCCGTATTTTTTCATAGAAATCGCCAAAGCTGATGACTACCTTTTTCGTGTCGTTCGCAAGACTGGCGGCAATTTCCGCAAACGCTTTTACATGATATTCTGCCGTGTATCTCTCACTGATAAAAATGGGGTCGTACCGCCATATGACCTTTTCTTTTCCTATTTTTTGAGACAGCCTCCGAAATGTTGGTATCAGCGTCTCCCTTTTCCCCGGAAGCCCCGGCTCTATATCTCTCCCATAGCCCGTGAGCGTAAACTGAAAGTAATAGGTGTAATCCTTAAGGCAATCTAATTTTTCCAGCATATTTACCGGATTTTTCGTCCAGAATACCATGCAGTCCACCACCGCGGGCGACAATTCGATCCTGCTTACCTGATGTGCATTCATCGGGTTTCTTACATATAAAAATCCCTCTTTGATCCTGTGAAGAAACCAGTCTGAATAGTAATTTGGCACATCGGTTCTTCTGCTGACACTTAATATCATAATTGCGTTCCAACTCCCTGATCCAAGCAATATCTTTGCACGATTTCTTCTGTAAATATCATGATAAATGCTTTGTGCGGTTCTGTTTTTATCGTAGGGAACAAAAGTATTCGCCAAAAAACTGTATTCATATCATGTGCGACTCCGCTGATACTTATTCCATTCTAAATAACCAGACAACCGCCCGCTCTGTCCGTGTCCACTCATTCGGCTGAATTGATCACTCTAAGGAATCAGGCGTTTCCTTCTTTCGCAATGACCAGTCCACAGATATCTCCCTTCTTCCGTCCCAATGATTTTCCAAATCCGCAAAATCTTTTGGAGTGCGCATAAACCGATATTGAGCAATATCTGGTTTAAATGAATGGGAACATGCACATATCCCGCCTCATTTCTGAGTGACTTATTATCCTAATGCCACGACGAAAATATCATGCTTACGCCTGTCTAAATGCTGTTTGTTTTTACTCAGAACAAACAGCCGCATAAAATATAAATACATCCGTATAATTTTTCGCATCAGGCTCCCTTACGGAGTATGTTCTCTCTATTGAGATGTTTTATTATATCATTCAGTCATAGGCTTGTAAACAACTGGCGCTGCCGCAAGGGCTCTTAAATGTGCTTCTATTTTTCCCGTTCGCCGCTCCCATTTACATGAAATGCAAAACCCTCCACCTCGATCGCAAGCACCGGATCCTTGTCCTGTCTGTAAAAAAGTACGAAATCAACCGAGGTACGATTTTTTACATAGCTCCTTTCCTCCTCTGTCAAATGAGTGATATGTTCTATCAAATTCAACAAATATACCTGCTGTGCATAATAACATTGCTATGTTTTATGATTTACTGTCTGACTTCCGTATCGGCAACGGATTTCATCAAGTGACATCTCGGTTTTGTGATACCGCCGGTATTCGCCATAATGCCAACACCAGCTTTTCTTCTTCAGTGCATACTTAAAGCCTATGGATTTTAACAATTCCCGATATTCATAACCACCATGAACCCATAACCAACAGCCAATAATTTCTATATCTGCATTGATATGGATAATACTATTTAAAGCCTCTTTAAACGCTTTATTTTCGGCTTGTTTGTCTTGGGTATAAGATTAGAATTAGCTGTCTGACTTACTTTCTTTGCTAAATTGGGCAAATAAGGGGTCATATTCTGCATTGATTTCTTGTGTAATTTCAACACTTCCTTGCTCATTGTCGGGGTGGTACATCTTCAATAATGCTCTGTACCGTCCGCGTAATTCCTCAACCGTTTTTACATCTTTAAACCATTTCCTCGTGCTTAGTTTTCTCCTTTCATCAGCACATATTTTTAGGCAACAAAAAAAGACAGTTTATTGACTTGTCTTAGGTCATGCTGATTGTACTGTATATAGGATGGTGCGGTTACAATCTAACTTTTATTTTTAAGAAACAGCGTGTAGGTGCTTCTCAAAATTTTATATATTTTTTGCTCTATGCTGGCGATTTTAAGCCATTTTCAATCTCAAAAAAGGGTACAAAAAGCACTTTCAGCATTTTTCAGCCAAAAGTGCGATTTAATACACTTATCCAAAATCAATTTTTCCCCGAAAGATGAATAACTGGATATCCCTTATTAATATTTCTATTTTTATACAAATCTTTTCTCATTGCTTTCATAATATCAGTAAGCAAAATGTCATGTTTTTCGGGACATTTTTTTCGTTCATCTTCATTACTTGGTTTTAAGTAATCATGAAATTGCAGTACACATGAAACCACATCGGCACTACCGATTAATAAAAGCTGATTTTGTGCTTCTGCTAAATTATCAAGTGCTTCTTCTCTATTTTCAACTACTACCATATCGCTTACTGCCTGTATGTATGCCAAATAATATTTCTCTTTTAATCTCCTCTCATCTGCTTCTAACTGATTTTTTTAGTAAAATAGTATGATAACGACGCCGTTATTATTGCTGTTATTATTCCTATTGCAGTAATAATAATTTGAACTATATATTCTTCCATAAATGTACCTCAATTTTATCCTTTCTCGACATATCTACCACTACCAGTTCTATTCCGACACCCACAGGATTTTCTCTTTTTAACTCCTTTTTCAGTACATTTTCTGCATTTGGAGTAACTAAAAAATGGTCCAAAAACTGCGTAAAACAAGGATTTCTATGTATCTGCCCGACATAGCGACACGGCAACCTCCACATGCAACGGCATCTTTGTTGGAACACACATTTTCTGCCTCGTGTTCTTCAAAAGAACACACATCTTTATCATTCAACAAGTCATGATTATCGCTCATTTTTAAGCTCCTCCTTGTTGTCTACACAGCCTTTTCACAAAGATTCATATATCGGTCTCTGGCATATGGTATGCTTCTGTCATCCATACCCTTTAGCACAAATGTCAGCTTATACGGATCAGCTGTGCCATCCTCTTCCATATCACCGACAACGACTTTCTCCACAATGCTTTCAAATACTACTCTGTCAAATTCATCAAGTACATCAGCCCCTTTAAGCTTCTGCCTGATGAGTTTCATCTTATCAGCAATATTCTTCTGTGATAATACGCAGTCAGAAAATAAATGCTTTTCTTCTTCACATTTATCCAACTTATTGCTAATCTCACTGTATTTATCGTCATAAGCTTCTTTAGAAATTTTATCATCCAGATACATATCAGTCAATTTTTTTCTCTTCTTTTCAAGCGAGGAAATCTCTTTCTCAATACGCTTCAATTTTTCTGTACTGTCGTCTTTGGATAATGTTTCTTCCACTGATGACAACACAGATTCAAGTACATCATCAAAATTCTCTGCAAGCAACTTAAACATCTCAAGAAACGCATTTTCGATAACCACTTCATCTACGGCTTTGCTATGTGGGCAGTTTGCAATTCCCTTATTCGTTGCCGTCCGGCATTTCCATACCGGCTTTTTATGCTTTGTATCCTGATTATGGGAACGTCTGGTGAGATTAGTTCCACAGAAACCACACTGACACATACTGCTAAAAGCGTATTTTCTTGCAAACTTGATTCTCTCCGCATCTGATACATTTTCATTAGTACGATATCTGCTTTTTAAAATATCCTGAACTTTATCCCACTCTTCCTCTGAAATAATGGCTTCATGATGATTCTTCGTATAATATTTATTGGATTCACCGTGATTATCCAGACGCCTCTTTGATATCGGGTCTACTGTGTAAGTTTTTCCCATAAGCAAATCGCCCTTGTACTTTTCATTCTTAAGAATTCCCCTAACACCGCTGTCTGTCCACTTAACATTGCCCTTTTTATTGACCTTACCAAGCCTCGTAAGCTCCTTCGCAATTCTATATGCACCATATCCCTGCAGATACAAATCATAAATCAGGCGAACTGTCTCTGCTTCTGCTTCATTGATAGTTATACTCTTATCCTCCGGGTTATAATCATATCCGAGACATCCGTTAAATCCCATCAGCTCTCCTCTGGACATTTTCATCTGCACACCCATTGTCACATTCTGGGATAAAGACTCAACCTCATTCTGTGCAAGAGCAGATAAAAGTGATAACTGCATCTCACTTTCCATCTTTGATGTGTCAATATTCTCTTTTTCAAAAATTACTGTAACTCCCTTTACCTTTAGCATTCTGGTATATTGCAGTGTATCAACAAGATTTCGTGAAAATCTTGATACTGACTTCGTAATTACAATATCTATAAGACCATTCATACAATCATCAATCATCTTAAGAAACTGCTCTCTTTTCGTTGTTTTGGTTCCTGTGATACCCTCATCAGCGTATATCCCAACCATAACCCACTCTTTATTGGAATCTATCTTATCCTGATAGTACTGCTTCTGTGAATTAAAGCTCTGTATCTGCTCTTCTCCATTCGTGCTGACACGGACATATGCTGCTACTCTTTTTCTTGTAATAGTAAGTGGTTTTCCCATCTTTCTGCGGTCTCTGATAACAGGACCATCCACTTTCTTTATTACTTCTACCTGTTTTTCATCCATAGAAAACGCTCCTTCCCTAAAATCTGTCTGTATAAAATAAATTGGCAGTAACATCATTTCTGCTACTGCCTACACTATAATTCAAAATATAAATGTTAACGAATGTGCGGCTATGCTGTCATAAAAGTTATAACATCATATTCACTCATAATATGAATTCTTGTTCTACTGTACTCATCTTCGGTAATCAGTCCCTTGCGGAAAATCCACCCAAGTACAGCCAGTTTCTTGGCTAATTCTAATTCTTTTGCCATGTGTAAACACCCCCTTCTTAAAATACTAAACATATCACCTTCTTTTACCGAAATCTCAATTGTGATAATCATACCGTTGAAAGATACTTCATTTGGCTTTCTGCATATCACATGTTGTCAGTCTCACAGCTGACCTTTAGTCCCCCGAATCGCTTCGTGACCTGTGGGCTACTCCTGTTCGAGTCCGTTTCCCACCCTTGACGGAAGTGTCTTCACCCGCTCCGTTTCCTACCGGAAACATCTTCGCTGGTTCTGTTGGCATATGATAAAGCTCATTTAGTTTTCAATGTACAAAAAAGTTGTAGAACATATGTTTGTTCTATGTTATAATATTTATAGCCATTTCAGATATCTTATGCTGTCTGCTGGCTATGTTTTGTTGTGATAATGATAGTAAATTTTGAGAATGAAACACATTGACGACATGTTGACTGGAAGTTGACACAGACATGGAGAAAGTATGAAAAATCAATTGACATTTGCACATGTGACAGGTGCATTACTTGACAATAAAATAAAGACTTACCCACAGCACCGGCTTGTGCGTGACCTGTTTTCGCTCTGCCTGTTGGATGAAGCCTCTGACTATGGTGAAGCTTCAGATGATAACATCACATTCAGCCGCTGGTGTAATGGAGCAAGACCTGTTCCTGTAGATATTCTGAATGAATACAAAAATGATACCGGGCGTAATCAGATGATTACGGACTTTAAGAACAAGATTATTCCTAATCTTATAAATGTTTCTAATACCAGATATTTGTTGGAAGATATGATTAATAACAGCCGAAAAATAATTGGCATTACCAAAGCTGATGAATTAATTGCCATTGATGATAATGCCACATTTTTTACAGATGTTATGCTTTACGCCATATTATCTGACCATAACAGAAAGAACCTGTATTCACCGGAGCTTACTGACATTCTGCTAAGTAATCGTTTGCCGGCTGTTGTAAAAGAATTCATCGGAAGAAATGATGAGATAAAAGAATGTGGCAGACTGCTTGCTTCTGAATCCGTTGTTTTCATAAATGGAATCGCAGGAATAGGAAAAAGTGAACTGGCAAAATATTATGCCAGCAGGAATAAAAAGAAATATACCAATATCATCTACCTGTTTTATTCCGGCAGCCTGCGAAAAGACATTGCAGCCATGGAATTTTCAGATGATACATCAGATATGGATGAGGATGCTCTATTTGACTCACATTACCGACTGCTACGCTCCCTGCATCAGGACAGCCTTGTGATACTGGATAACTTTAATGCACTTCCTAAGGATGATGCTTTTTTCAAAGAATTTGTAAAGAATGATTTTGAATTGCTTGTCACGACACGCTGTGAAGTAAAACAATATGCTTCGATTAAGATTAAAGAGATAGCATCTGAAAAAGACCTTTTACAGCTTTTTGCTTCGCATTGTCCTTATTCGGATGATGATACTGAAACAGTTAAACAGATAATAAGAGAAGTTCATTCCCACACCCTGACTGTCGTATTATCAGCTCTTTCACTTGCAGCAGGCGGTCTTGAGCCTGATGAATTACTGCATGAATTAAAGCAGTGTGGGCTTAATATCACAGATAGTGAAAATGTGGAATTATATAAAGATGGGGATTATTATGATGGGCTTATGATTGAACATTTGCGTATTCTTATGCAGATCAGCCGGCTTAATTCTTCTCAAACCGATATACTTAAGAACCTGTCAATCCTTCCGGTATCCGGCGTGTATAAGAATCATTTCAGGAACTGGCTGCAGCTCGCCTCTTTACATGATGTTAATTATCTTGCCCGATATGGTTTTATAACAGATGACATAGAGAATAAGAAAATAAACCTGCATCCTCTGATACAGGAAATCATATATGAGGAATTAAATCCTTGCATTTCCAATTGTCAGACACTTGTAAACAGTCTTCACTCAATCTGCTTGATGCATGGCTTAGAAGTCCGAAAGCCCGATAATACGATACAGGCTATGATAAGTGTTGTAGAAAACATCATCAATGATAATTCTGCCTGTTATCTGTTATTCCTTCAGGATATGTTTCCATATCTTGAAAAATACTCTGTCAGGGATTATATGTCAAAACTGGCTGACCGGATATCATACCTTATGGAACAGGAGCATATCGATTCTGTCTGTGACAGAGCATTACTTTTAGACTACAAAGCAGAGCTTTCATACATGAGAAAGGATTATGATGTGGCTGTAAAGAAACGTGAAAAAGCTATACACCTGCTTGAAAATGAAGATGACACTATGAACACCATGAATCAGAAGCGCTATATCAATCTACTCTCAAATCTTTATAACAATCTGTCCAATGTATATCTTGCACTTAAAAAAACTGATAAAGCAACCGAAGCCTTACACAAGGCATTTGAGATAAGGATTTCATATGCTGACACCGGCATAATTGAAACGCATGATATGCTCCAACAGATGCTTAATCTTGTAAATATGCTGATACTTGCTGGTGATTTAGAGCTTGCACGGCTTGTCCTTAATCAATATGATGCTCTTGTAACAGATAACGAAGGCTACAACACTTTAGATTATGGCTGCTGCCGACTTGCTTCCGGAATAATTGCATTAAAGGAAGGTAAACCAGTAGAAGCCGAAAAGAATCTACTGGCAGCAGAGAGTATTATCAATGCTGCTATGGATACCAGTGATTCTGATTTAGCTTCATCTGATACTGCTGTTTCAGCATTTGATAATTATGTTTCTAAGAATAACTATCTGAAATCTGTATACGGATATCTGAATAATCTATATGCCAGATGGCACAAGCCTGAGAAAGCACTGGAATATAAAGAAAAATGGCTGAATGCCAAGAATGAACAAAATAAGAATATCACACACAGAAACGCATAAACTATTAATGCCACTAAAAAAAAATACTGTTTGACATCGCCAGATATCAATGGTATATTATTTGTAGTGGTTGTGCTACGGAAACTTGCGATGCCCGTAGCCGGTGGAGTTCCATGCGTGGGCTCCACTTTTTTTATGCCTGTTTCAGAAAGGAAATACTATATGGCAAAAAACTTTCTCACCTATGAGCAGCAGCTACATATTCTTGAATATGACAAGCAACTTGCTATTCCTAATCACGAATATGCCACTAAAAAACTGGAAGAACTCAGCTACTATTCTCTAATAGGTGGATACAAATCTCTTTTCAAACACGCTCCGTCAAATAAATATATTCATGGCGTTACTTTTGATGAATTAGTTTCTTTCTACTACTTTGATGAAGAGCTACGCACTTTGTTTCTGAAATACATTCTTCATGTAGAACGCCATATAAAATCCATGTTTTCCTATCACTTCTGTGAAAAATATGGTGAACAGCAGTCCATGTATCTTGATATAAATAATTATAATCACACCAGAAAGAACCATCGTGAACTGCTTCGCCTGACTCATTCATTACAAAAAGTTATTGCTACACCTAGCAAATATGCCTATATTGAGCATTCAGTCAATACATATCACAATGTACCATTATGGGTTGCAACAAATGCTTTAACATTTGGGCAGATTTCCAAAATGTATCAATATGCAACTACTGATATTAGGTAAGCGCAAAATATTGCTACGCTGCCCATGAATCACGCTTGCACCAAAAT
>ERZ772969.1523-NODE-1523-length-17238-cov-3.484665_pt1 | contig 17238 bp, 6 predicted proteins | sample MGYA00511676_ERZ772969 | MGnify/ENA primary metagenome ERZ772969 (study PRJEB29015, sample SAMEA2737651) | human gut metagenome | biome: human gut; feature: human-associated habitat; material: faeces | place: China | collected 2012 ... | reverse complement strand
CATGGCTATCTGGCAGCAGATTTCTTTATCAGAGAAAAATCCCTGAACGATAAATACAAATAAGATGCGGGTTATCTGCTCTATTATTCCGGCAATGGCAGGTGGCTTTGCATTTTCAAGTCCGTATTGGTATCCGCAGATGCAGGCTGAAATGCTGCAAAATGGGAAAAGATATGTGAGCAGTTTAAGATAGATGTCGCAGTCGGGTACCATGAGGATATTGCAGGCAATCCACTTTGAGTTAAAATTTATAAAAATGGACAGAAAAAGTGCAAGGATAAAGCTGAGTATCGTGCCGGCAAGAAGTATCGTGCGTGGAGTTATATTTCTTGCTGATGCCGAAACAAAAGGATAATTTCCTTTTACTAAAGATGAATTATTATTGTTTTTAGAAACGGCGCTTGAACTACTGCTGTATTTTGAAGTGTTGTCTTTAAAATTGCTATCTTGTGGATGTGTGTTATTTATGCCCATGAGTGTCGCAACAACCTGAGATATGGCACTTTGCATACCCGCTCCGTAAATCGTAAAGCACAGCACATATATAGGAAAAATAAGCTGATATGTACCGAGCAGTTGTTCGCCGAGAATATCAGCGAGGTATATTCTGTATATGAAACCGATTATGCGGCTTAAGATACTTGCACAGGAGAGTATAAGAGTTCCTTTTATTATATTGCTTTTAAGTCTGTTTTTTACCTTTTTTTTTGTTTTTGCGGCTGAGTTCATAAAGCTTCCTCACTTTAGCACATTCAAACTTATTATTTAATTTTATTAGATGATGAATGAAATTATGATGAATATATAGATTTTAGATTTATCAGATGATGAATAAAATTATGCTGAATATATAAATTTTAGAGTTATCAAACGGTAAAAAGCTAAGTTTCTTATATGTATTTCAAATTTATCATGTGTCAAACAGCATTATGCTGAATATATTGATTTTATATACGGGTGCAGAGGTGCGGTATGATTTATCTTGACCATGCGGCAACGACTTCGGTATGTCCACGGGCGGTTGCTGAGATGAAAAAATGTCTGGAAATTTATTATGGAAATCCATCGGGGGCATATGAATTTGCACAACAGTGTAAGGAAAAAATAGAGACAGCCAGAAAGCAGGTGGCAAAGAGTATAAATGCGTCTAAAGATGAAATTTATTTTACAAGTGGTGGCACGGAGAGTGACAACTGGGCATTGTTTGGAACGGTGAGAGCGTGCAGATATAAAGGAAAAAGAGGACGGCATATCATAACAAGCTGTATTGAGCATCATGCAATCCTCAATTCCTGCAAGGCACTTGAAAAACAGGGATACAGAGTGACTTATCTTCCGGTTGATGAGAGGGGTGTGATTTCGCTTAGGGATCTTGAGAGGGCGATAAGAAATGATACAATTTTGATTTCGATAATGTATGCCAACAATGAGATAGGAACGATTCAGCCTATAGACGAGATTGCTAAGATAGCCAAAAAGTACAATATTTATTTTCATACAGATGCAGTTCAGGCATATATGCATATTCCGATTGATGTAAAAAAAAGCGGGATACATATGATGAGTGTAAGCTCGCACAAGCTCTGCGGACCGAAAGGAACGGGGTTTCTTTATATATCAAAGGGTTGTGATATAGAAAAGTTTATCTATGGCGGAAAGCAGGAAAGCAATATGAGAGCAGGAACGGAGAATGTACCTGGGATTGTCGGTATGGGTGCAGCCGTTGAAGAGGGATTTAAAAATATGTATAAGAAAAATCTTAAAACAGCAAATGTAAGGGACTATTTTTTGTCAAGGATAGAAAATGAGATAGAAGATGTGCGGTTAAACGGTGCAGAACCGGGAAATGAAAGACTTCCCGGAAATCTGAATATAAGTTTTAAAGGAATTGAGGGAGAGACTCTGCTCATTATACTCGATATGAACGGAATATGTGCTTCAGCAGGTTCAGCCTGCAATACAGGAGAACCGGGGATTTCCCATGTGATAGAAAGTATAGGTGTTCCAAAGGAATATGCCGATGGAACAATAAGATTTACACTTGGTGAAGAAAATACAGTCAGGGAAGTTGACTTTGTAATGGATATATTAAAAACAGCCATAAAAGTATTAAGAGAATAAGTTATGGGAGTAAAAAATAAAACAAAAGTATTATTAGAAGGCTTTTATAGAAAGTTTCATTATAGAATATACAAAAAATTGAGTTAGATTATATGCAAAAACGATAAAAGGGTGAAAAAACATGTTAAATTGCCGAAAATAATTATGTGTATAAATATAAAACAATTAAAAAATAAATTTTTCTAATATAAGTGTGAAAAAATCACCTGATTATAAAAAAAAATCTGCATTTTTGGGGTTGTCGAGCCTGCTTTAGGTGTGAGATAACCCTGAATATGAGTTTTCTGCCAGTTGAATGAGGGGGTTGAAAGTGGTATTCTATATGTGGAAAATGGTACTGAAAAAAACGGAAACCGATTTTTGACATAGGGGGTGTATAATGACATTTAAGTATGTGCAAAGGAGGTTTACAGTATGTGTGAAAGCACGCCACGCTGCCTGCCGGAAGATATAATGCTAAACGAAAGATATAAGATAGGCAGAGTTATAGGCGAGGGGAGTTTTGGAATTACATATATAGGAAAAGATTTACTTTTAAATATAACAGTTGCAATAAAGGAGTATTTTCCTCTTAGTTATGGAAGCAGAGATGTTCGTGGCAGGGATGACTACAGTATATACATTTATCACGGAAAAAACAGTGAACTATATAATAAAGGTCTTAGTGACTTTTACAGTGAGGCAACAATACTGTCGCAGTTTCATTCTCTGGACGGCATAGTTTCTGTCAGAGACTTTTTTTATCTGAACAATACGGCTTATATAGTTATGGATTATGTAGACGGTATTACATTAAAAGAGTATGTGAGGAAAAATGGTGCGATAAAAGGGCAGGAAGCATTTTTGATGATGAAACCTATTATCAGGTCACTGAAAAAAATTCATGATGCGAAAATCCTGCATAGGGACATAAGCCCAGACAATATACTTATAAGGATAAAAGAAAAACAGCTTGTTCTTATAGATTTTGGCTCGGCAAGAGAAAAAAATGTTATGACGGATAAAAGCCTGACCGTTACATTCAAGAGAGGATATACCTCAGAGGAGCAGTATCTTCGCAAAGGCAGGCAGGGGAGCTGGTCTGATGTATATTCTTTGTGTGCGACTATGTATTTTATGCTCACGGGAAAAGAGCCTAATGAGTCAATAGAGAGAATGCTTAAGGACAGGCTTGTGCCTTTGTCGGAGATTGAAAATATAGATTTAACCAAAAGACAGAAACAGGCGATAATGCAGGGAATGTCGATAAAAGCAGAAGACAGGATACAGAGTATGGACGAGTTGTATAGTGAACTATACAACAAAAAAAGGTTTAGCTTTAACATAAGGATAAATAACAGGACAAAAACAATAGGAAAAATGGCGGTACTGTTTATTGCCGTGGCTATGGCAGGCATTGTTGTGGGATTTGCCGTAAATAACAGAAGAATGTTCACAAAGAACAAAGGGGCGGTTGCACAGGTTTCTGCAAATCCGGTGATAACTCAGCAGACGGCGGAGACAAAAGAGCCGGACAGCAGATATTATATGCCGTCATTTGAGGGAATGACAAAGCAGCAGGCATTAGAACTGCTGGATGCAAAGGGTGATACGGCGATTCTTGTCAAATGGAGCAAAAAATACAGTAGCACTCAAAAGGGAAAGATAATATCACAGAGTGTAACAGATGGAACAATATGCGAGAGAGGAAAGAAAAAAACATTAGTTCTCACCGTAAGTAATGGTGAAAAGAAATATAAGGTGCCGGATTGTGTCGGAAAAGGATATAAGAATGCAATACAAAAAATTAAAGATAAAAAACTTTCGTATAAGATAATATATAAAGAGAGTAAAAAAGATAAAGGTATTGTAATAGGACAGGCTCCTAAACACGGAAAAATGGTGAAAAGCAAGACTGTTATAAAGATTACGGTAAGCAAAGGAGAAAAAATAAAAATGACACCACAGACACAAAATACTCCAAAGCCGTATGAGACTAAGACAAGTGCACCAGCCAAGACGAGTGTACCAAAGACTCAGACTAAGAAAAATGAGAAAAAAAATAAAGATGTTGATTTTGCGGGAAGTATCCCATAATAACGACAGAAAATAAAGCGAGAATGAGGAATTACTATGAGATACAAAGATTTAGATGGCGAATTTTTAAAAGAGATAAAAACAGTATTAAAGCAAAATAAGTTTATGAGATTTGATATATTTATAATATCAAAGGTACTTAAAAAGGATTATATGACAAAAAAGATAAGCGGGGAGACAAGAGCAGAGGCTTATCACTTATTTTGTAAGATTACCGGTGATAGGAGATTTGCGGCGGTACCAACGGTAAAAAGGTGGTTTGGCATAAACGGATATACATTGCCAAGACGGGAAAACATATTTGAGATAGCATATGTCCTCAAGATGTCTGAAAATGGATTGAGAGAGTGGCTTATGGAGGGACTTGGAGAACCCGATGTTCAGTTTAATGATTATCATGAAGTAATATGGCTGTATGGACTTGTCAACGGTATGACATGGGAGGATGCAGAAAAAAATATAGAAACTTACGAGAAAAGGCTGAAATTTGAGATAAAATTAGAAAAGACACATTCCACCAATTATCTGATGGAGCAATTTGATGCGAGAAAGAGAAGTGATGAAAAAGAATTTATGGAATGGATGTATATGAACACTTCCTCATTTAAGGGGTATAGCCTGACAACGCTGGAATATGTAAATATTTATAAAGATATTATTACTGAATATGTGTGCAATGAGTCTATGGTAAGCCTGAAAAAGTTTTTGGCAGAGACTGATTTTTATTCATGGACAAAAAAGAAAAATGCAGATGAGAACGAGAGGATAGTTCAGAAATATCTTTATTATATAAAGAGAAAAAGGGATAAAAATGTGTCTGAGGGTATGATGGAAAATATCAGGGAAGCAAACAGAATAGCACATATGTCTCCGGATTCCAGACAGAAAATGCTGGCAGATATATTTTCAACTTCAAAATCTAATAATGAATTTGGAAATCTTACACGAAAACGATTGTCGGATATTTTAAATCTTCCGATTCAGTTAGAGAAAAATCTGCGTGCCGGGATAGCTCTCAATGAATTAAAATATAAGGATGATACAGACATATGTCCGGAGTGGGTGGCAGAATTTATTGAAAGCTGTGCAAAAAAAACGGCAGTGCCGGAAAATGTAAAAGAGGCAAAAGACTGGCTTAAGTCATTCAAAGTTGAAAACCATAGAAGATGCAGACTTGTTCAGAGAAAAGACCTGCTGCCAATGATACTTTATGTTGCTCAGCGCAGGTACACGGAAGAAAACAGCAGACAGAACAAAGAGTATGAACAAAACTCGGCGAAAGAATATTTTGTCAATATGGCAAATGCAACTTTATCGTCTTGTGGAATGACTTCGATAAATGAAAAATATAAGCTTGACATGGTGTTGCTTAGCACATACCAAAAAGATGATATGTATTCATACTCGGAAGTTGTGGAGATAACATCGGAAATATAGGGGAGAGAAGTTATAAGGAAAAAGGGTATCATTTCAAAGTGAGTACGATAGTTATAAAATGAGGAGAGGGGGTGAAATATTATGAAAATCATGAAAAATAGATTTAGAAAGCGGTTAGCGTTCTTACTTATATTTACAATTCTTATTATGGCTTTAAGTCCTGTCGGCTGTGTAAAGCGTGCAGATGCGGCGGATGAAACAAATACAGCGGATGATGTTATTAAACTGTATAATAAAGGTCAGTTGATAGGAAAATACGGTGACCTAAAAACAACATTTGAAAATATGACTGACAGTGAGGGTGAATATAAGATAATATTTTCTGCTGAACAGACGGAATACTGCATTGATGGGGAAGTTTGGCTGCCTGAGTGTGAGAGTATTAAATTTGTAGGAAATCAGGTAGATGATCCGCATTATTCTTTGCCGTATATATCGACGGCAGTAAAAATCAATGACAGTATTCATCTGCAGTCGGATGTTACATTGAATAATTGTACTTTATTTGAGAGGAATACAACAGAAATGTGTGTACTCGATATGGGAAGTCATAAACTTAGGACAGACGGAAAGTACACGGAAATATCAGCGGGACTGAGTGCTAAATATGGAGACAATCTTTTTTATGCTAGTGATGTTTGTATCTATTGCTTCAGAATTGAGGGGCAGGAGAACTCTGAACTGATAATAAATAATTGCAATTTATTGATTGACAGTGACCTTTTCATAGATAAGGTAAGGCTTGAAGAAAATGCATCGTTAAAGTTTCAAAGCGGATGGGCGAAGATAAAAAAAGTTATAGCAAAAGATTATTCCGGAATAGTATCATATTATGCTACAGGAAGATATGAGATAGGTGAAATATCAATAGAGAATTGCAGGTTGAATGTAGATCTGTTTGAATCTGCGAAAATCAGGATAGGAAAGGTCGGTCTGACGGAAAATGCTGATAAGAACAAGAGTTATTTTGATATGTATGTTTATTGCCCTGAGATAACAAAAACATATTATCCGAGATTTGAAATAGAGGATATTGATGAAGATAATGTCAATGTTAGTTTTAAAATGGAAATAAGTGCCAGCGTTGTCTACGACACGGCATTAGAGAAGCTTGTGCATAATGATATATCATGTCTGAAAATGCCAAAAGATTATGATATAAGTAAATTTATGAGTTATCAGGTTGGAAAATATCTGGGGACGAAAGAATTTGATGTGGTCATGGATGATGACGGAAATGTGTGGCTTCCTATAGTAGGAGAAATTGATAACAACAAAACAACAGAAGAAGAATTAACCTGTGAACTTGATGAAGAACAAAAGGACAGCAATGGCATTTATTACAAATTAAATGAAAAGGATAAAACAGCGACCTTAGGTGTTGATAGAGATATAGACTCTGCTTCATTACTTACTGATTTTAATAAAATAGATAGCGGTGTATTAAAAATTCCTTCATATATAAAATATGAGGGAGAAACTTATAAGGTAACAAGGATTGGAAAAAATGCGTTTAAGGGCACAAAGTGGAAATTGGAAGAAGTTCATATACCCGATACTGTGATGAGTATAGGCGATAATGCTTTTTGGTGTTCTGTAGTGAAATTGTATATAGGAGCAAATGTATCAGATATAGGAGAAAAAGCAGTTGCATCAACCTTGATGGAAGAAGTATATCTTGATGATAATAATAAGGACTTTGTTCTCTATCAGGGAGCATTGTTTGATAGGGACATGACAACGCTTATAAGATGTCCGACTAAATCATGGTATGAATATTATCCTGTATATAATGTACCTGAAAGTGTTAAAAAAATTGCAGCGGGAGCATTTACCAGTTCAATGATTTTTAATATAAAGGCAGATTCGGTGACTACAGTAGGAGAATATGCATTTTATCATGCTATTAATTTGAGGACAGTATCATTGAGAGGAGTTGTTGAGATAGGTAATGGAGCATTTGATATGGGTGGGTCATATAATTTATATGGGTTAAGAAATGTCTATCTGTCAGATAAATTAGAAAAAATCGGTCGGGAGGTGTTTTCGGGTAGTTGTAATATTAAATGTCTGGTATTGCCGGATTGTTCATTGAACATAGGTACATTTTGCTTTGATAGTCAGTCTATAGAATATATTTTAGGCGGCAAAAATGCACAATATGAACAACAGGCATTTGTGAGTTGTAAAAATCTTAGATTGGTTCAGTTGAGTGAAGCGATGCAGTATCTTCCAAGAGGTCTTTTTACTGATTGTACATCGTTAAAAAAACTATATATACCGGAAACTTGTTTAGGCAGTAAGTATAATGTTACCTTTTTGGATATTCCCCAAAATCAGGTTACGGTATATGGAAAAGAAAATCTGAGAGAATTTGCACAAAATAACAATGCACTTTTTGAAAATATTGAGGAACATGAGCATACTTTTGTGACGCAGAGAGTGCAGGATGCCAGAGTATATGAGCCGGGAATGGAAGTGACATATTGCAGTGAATGTCATTATATTTTGGATTATAAAGAAATAGCCGCACCTGAACAGTTAGAAGATACAACATATTATAGAGAACCGGAAAGTCTTGTGCATCCGTCGGAAGAACCAAAGCCGTCAGTATCGCCTACACCCCAGCCTACAAAAACTGCTTCTGTTACGGCGATGCCTACACAGACTCCTATGGTGACAAAAACTCCGACTGTTACGGTTAAGCCTACAAAAACACCTGCTGCAACAGCAACAGTTCCGTCACCGACACAGACTCCGATAATGTCTGATTCACCTCCGGTAGTATCACCGACGGCAATGCCAAATGGAAATGCATCGTCAAAGCCTGATAAAGAGCCTGAACCGACATTATTGGATACGGAAACACCAAATCCAACAGACAGGACAACGCCACAACCTACAGATAATGCGTCAACATCGCCTACAAACGAGCCGTTTTATACAATCAGTCCGACTCCGACAGCAGCCACACCACAGCATACATCCGTTCCGGGGTTAAGTGGTAAAGACAAAAAAGCACTTATCATTAAGATAAATTCGATTGGACTAAATAAATACAATCAGACTGAGATAGTTTGGAAAAAAACATCAGAGGGTATCGGCTATGAAATATACCGTGCAATGTCAAAAAAGATAAAGTGGCAGAAGATTGCTGTCGGCGAAAAGAACAGTTCCTATAGATATACTGACAAAAAAGCAAAAGCGGGACAAAAATATTATTACAGAATAAGACTGTTTAAAAAGACGGGTGGACAAAAATATTATGGCAAATATTCAAATGTTTGCATGATAAAGACTTTGTCGATAGTGAAACCGAAGATAAAGGGAACAACAGGGATATATCAGAAAATACCTTATGTGCAGATAACGTTAAAAAAATACAGCGGCACTTATGTGGAAATCTATATTCGGGGAAGAAGCAGAAAATATCAGAAGATTAAGTTAAAATCATCTTCCATAAAAAGATATAAAGCAAAATTTAAACTTAAGTGCGATAATAAAAAAGCAGTTTATTACTTTAAAGTTCGGACGATAGTAAAGAAATCAAAGAAAAGATATTACAGTGTATATTCTGACTGTATAAAGGTAAAAGTGACGGGGCATTGATGATAAAATCTGCAATAAGAGAGGAGGTGAAATACCATGAAGATTATTAAACGGAAGTTTAGACAAAAAACAGCGTTTTTACTTGTATCTGCAATTGTGATTTTAAATTTATCTTCTGTCGGTTGTTTAGTGAGTGCAGATACGGCAGATGAAACGGATGCTGTTATGAAACTTTATAAGAGCGGTCAGTTGATGGGAAAATACAGTGACTTGAAAACGCTGTTTGCAAATATGACTGATAAGCAGGGAGATTATAAGATAATATTTCCGACAGAACAGATGGAATATAAAATTGACGGGGAAGTATGGCTGCCGAAATGTAAGAGTATAAAATTTGTGGGGATGCCTATGAATAAAGAAGAGTATATCACGACGACGATTAAGATTAATCACAGTATTCATTTGCAGTCTGATGTTGTATTAAGTAACTGCACGATATATGAGTGTAATGTATCAGAAATGAGTGTAATGGATATAGGTAGCCATAAGCTGGGGGTGGCAGGAGAATACACGGAGATAAAAGCAAGTAAAAATTATTGTTTTAGAATTGAAGGGCAGGATGGCTCCGAACTGATAATAAATAGTGAAAATTTTGTGATAGGTATTGACCTAGACATAGATACGGTAAAGTTTGAAAAGGATGTAAGAGTGAAAATTAATAGTGGGCAGGCAAAAATAAAAAAAGTCATAGCAAAAGATTATTGGGATGGAATCAGCTATGAAGCTTATGGAAGATATGAGATTGGTGAAATATTAATGGATAACGGACGCTTAGATATAAATATTGTAAATCTGGCGGACGCTGCAATGGTTAGGATTGGAAGAGTTGGTCTGGCAGAAAATGCCGTCAGTGATAATTGTCGCCTTATAATGGATGTTTATTGCGGCAAAATGACTAAAAAATGTCATCCTAGGTATGAAATCGGGAATATAGATGACGATGGAATAGATATTTATTTTGAAATGCAGATATCTGAAAGTGTTGTTGACTATGATGCGGAATTAGAGACATTTTTGCACAATGATATTTCATGCCTTAAAATGCCAAAAGATTATGATATAAGTAAACTCATACATTATCAGGTCAGTTATAAAAATAATTATGAGAATTTTAATGTAATCAAGGATAAAGAAGGAAATGTATGGCTGCCTATAATAGAACAAAATGATGAAGAAACAGATGAAGAATTAACATATGAACTTGATGAAGAACAAAAGGATAAATATGGTATTTATTATAAATTAAATAAATCTGAGAAAACAGCAACCGTAGGGGCTGATAATGATATATTTCCAAATTCAGGGTTTAATGATACAAGTAAATTAGATGACTGGATATTAAGAGTTCCATCATATGTAAAATATGATGGAGAAAATTACAAGGTGACCAGGGTGGGGAAAAATGCTTTCAAAGGTACATCAAATGTATTTGAATGGGTATATATACCAGATACAGTTATAAGTATAGGTGACAATGCATTTGAGAATACCACGGTAAAGAAATTATATATAGGAGCAAATGTATCAGAGATTGGTGAATTTGCAATCGCATCCTATATGATGTATGAAATTTATCTCGATAAGAATAACACAAATTATATTCTTGAGCAGGGTGTATTGTTTGATAAAGATATGACAACGCTTATAAGGTGCCCGGGAGAAGTAAAAAATCGGTATTATCCTGTATATAATGTGCCTGAAAGTGTCAAAAAAATTGCTGCAGGTGCATTTGCTAATGCAAATATTTTTAATATAAAGGCAGATTCTGTAACTTCAGTAGGAAAGAGTGCATTTTCTGATTCAACTTATTTGCGGACTGTGTCATTAAAAGGTGCTGTTGAAATAGGAGATGAAGCGTTTTGGGGTTCAGTCGAATTAAGAAATATTTATCTGTCAGATAAATTGAAAAAAATTGGAATGGGGACATTCGGTTGTTGTTATATGCTTGAATGTTTGGTGTTGCCGGACAGTGTCATGGATATAGGTGAAGATGCTTTTTCTCATAGTGGGATAAAATATATTTTAGGCGGAAAAAATGCACAATATAAACAACAGACGTTTTTGAACTGTAAAAACCTTACACTGGTTCAATTAAGCGATGCAGCGCAATATCTTCCAAAACAGCTTTTTAAGGGATGCACATCATTAGAAAAGTTATATCTGCCTGAAAACTGCTTAGGCAGTGAGGATAATGAGCTTTTTTATGATATTCCCGAAAATCAGGTTACGGTATATGGAAAAGAAGATATGAGTGAGTTCGCAAAAAATAATAATGCACTTTTTGAAAATGTCACGGAGCATGAGCATAATTTTGTGACACAGACAGTACAGGAGGCACGGGCATACGATACAGGACTGGAAGTGACATATTGCAGTGAATGTCATTATGTTTCGGATTATAGAGAAATAGATGCACCTGAACAATTTGAAAAGACTTCGGATTATGGAATTTTGGAGGAACTGGTGCATCCACCGAATGAGCCGACACCTTCACCTGCGACACCACCGGCGGTGACACAGACCACGGCAGTATCGGCAAGTCCGACACCAAAGCCGTCCGCATCACCAACCCCTACTGCGCCCCCAACGCTAATCCCTACAGTATCGCCTGTTATGACACCTGCTCCGGCAAAAACTCCGACTGTGACGGTGAAGCCGACAAAAACACCTGCGGCAACAGCAACGGTTCCGTCACCAACACCGATAATGACTGGTTCACCTCCGGTAGTATCACCGACGGCAATACCGATAAATTCTACATCAGCAATGCCAAATGGACATGTATCGTCAAAGCCTGATAAAGAGCCTGAACCGACATCAGGGAACAAGACAACACCAAATCCAACAGACAGGACAACGCCACAGCCTGCAGATAATGCGTCACCATCGCTTGCAAACGAGCCGCTTTATACAATCAGTCCGACTCCGACATCAGCCACACCACAGCCAACATCTGTACCGGGGTTAAGTGAGAAAGACAAAAAAGCACTTATTGTAAGGATAAATCTGATTGAACTGACTAAATACAATCAGCCTGAGATAGTATGGAAAAAAACATCAGTGAATATTGGCTATGAAATATATCGTGCAATGTCAAAAAAGATAACATGGAAGAAGATTGCAGCCGGCGAAACGAACAGTTCATGCAGATATACTGATAAAAAAGCAAAAGCGGGACAAAAATATTATTATAAGATGAGGCTGTTTAAAAAGACGGGAGGACAAAAATATTATGGCAAATATTCAAATGTTTGCATGATAAAGACGCTGTCGATAGTGAAACCGAAGATAAAAGGAACGACAGGAATATACCGGAAAATGCCTTATGTGCAGATAGAACTAAAAAAATACAGCGGCATTTATGCGGAAATATATATCCGCGGAAAAGACAAAAAATATCAGAAGATTAAGTTGAAATCATCTTCGATAAAAAGATATAATGCAAAATTTAAACTGAAATGCAATAATAAAAAAGCAGTGTATTATTTTAAAGTACGTACGATAGTAAAGCGGGTAAAGAAAAAATATTACAGTGTTTATTCGGATTGCTTGAAAGTTAAAGTCAAAGGTAGCTGATACGATACAAATTATAAAAAAAATTAAAAAAAATTTTTTGTTCATGCGGCAGGTATGGACGGTTACATGAAAAATAATGCCGGAAAAGTCAATAAAATCAAGGGTTAAGCACCATTATGGTGCTTTTTTCCTGCGAAAAAAACGGAAACTGTTTTTTGACATGGGTGTGTTATGGTTAGGATGTAAACGAAAATATCATGAAAATTGTGTTTGAATTTCCGGCTTTTTTGGTGGAAATGCGGATACGAAGTGATAATAGTTGCAATTTTATTAAGAGCTGGATTTGTGTCTGTGCACACTTGGCACAAATCTTATATGTGAAATATATCATATTTCACATTACGCACAAAAAATGTGTGCAGGAATGAGGTTAATATGAAGAAACGAACAAGAAGAAGCATAGGAAGCGTCATATTGGCAGTCACATTGATTGTTTCAATGTTTTTTGGCTGCTTCACACAGAAAAAATATTGTGCAGCCAAAGATTATACGAACGGTGGCTGTGTGCAATGGGTTAAGGACAGAGCCCAGAGTGTGCTTGGAATAACACTTCAGGCAACAGGAATGAACGAATTTGGTCTTTACGGTGCAAACAATTATTGGCGTACATTAAATTATGACAAGGGAAGTGAGCCGGCAAAATATGCTTTGGCGGTATGGAAGTACAATAACGCAGGTGCAAACAGTACATACGGAAAGTACGGTCATGTTGCTTTTGTCGAGAATGTTTCAGGTGACAATGTAACAGTTACGGAGGGAGGATGTGCAGGATACAGTTTTGAGGGAAACACCGGTGTTATCAACAGAACCGTATCGAAAGCAAAGATGCAGACTTTGGGCGGCTGCTCAGGATTTTATGGATATATTTACCTTGTCGGAGGAGGAGGAACTCAGACAGCGTCAGTGTCGTATTCGCAGCTTAACACTACATTTGTAGACACATGGAATGCAGGGCTTCACGGAAGAATTGAAAATCCTGACCGTGCAACTATATCACAGGTTGGTGTATGGATATGGGATAGTGCCGGAAATCTAGTTGTAGACCACAAGGAAGATTGCGGTTTGAAAACTTCTTATGTTGAACAAAATCTGAATATAGTGAGCGAAGCAAAAGCGGATGGCTTAAGACAGGGTGAGACATATACTTACCAGATGTATGCCGTTGCCAATGGAACAACATATAAGAGTGGAAGTGACAAGTTTACGATAGTGGACGAGCAAGGGCCTGTTATAAGTGATGTAAAAATATCTGATGTAACGAGTGAAGGATATACGGTATCATGCAAAGTTACTGATAATTACATGGTAGACAGAGTACAGTTCCCTACATGGACAGAAGCAGGCGGACAGGATGACATAGCATCAGACTGGGGAACAAATGCGGCTGTAACAGGTACAAAAGATGGTGATATTTATACATATAAAGTAAAGGTTTCAGACCATAATAATGAAACAGGTTCATATACAACTCACATATATGCGTACGACAAATACGGTAACAGTTCTTCGTATAAGGATTCAGTGAAAGCGAAAGTACCTGAAGAGGCAGAATATACAGCTACACCTAAGCCGACAGCTACGGTAATTCCTGGCAAAGAACCATCTTCAGATGAAACGCAAAGTCCAAGTGCAACACCGGGTGTAAGTGCGACGCCAAGTAAAGCGCCATCAACTACAGTGACGGCGACACCAACTACAGAGCCGACAGATAAGCCTTATGTAGAACCGACAGAGACAGAAGAACCTGACAATGAACAGAATGAACAAATGAACACCGTAATAAGTGCAGTGTCTTCTTATACAAAATATTTGGATTCTCGAAGTTTTGAACTTGGAATAGAAACTGACAGTGACGGTTCTGTTACATATCAGAGTTCAAATTCGGGTGTGGCAAAAGTATCGGCATACGGAGATGTTACTTTAACAGGCTGTGGAGTGACAGTTATAACGGTAAAAGTAGCGGCAACTCAAAATTATAAAGCGGCAACAAAGAAGATAACAATAAAAGTTTTGCCGGCAAGTGTCAAAAACTTCAAGGTAAAAGCTGCGTCAAAAGGTAAAATAAAATGTACATGGAAAAAGACATCTGCAGGCAATACAACTTGCCAGATTCAGTATTCGTTGAATAAACAGTTTAAAAACGCAAAAACATTTTCAGGAAAATCATCACTAAAGAGTGGAAGATATACGGGAAAAGGCTTGAAGAAAGGCAAATATTATTATTTCCGTATAAAAGCCGTAGCAAAAACAGGCGGAAAGAGTTATTCAGGAAAATGGAGCAGAACCATAAAGGTTAAGGTGAAATAAGTTATACATGAAAGAGAGGAATGTCTATGACAGGAAGAATAGGTTTAAGAAAAAAGACAGGAAAGTGTATTGCCGTTATTGCTTCAGTGGCAATGGTGTTTACATCAATACCAACAAACTATAAGTATGCCAAGGCAGATAGTGTTCAGACAAACTCCGGTGTGATAAAGATAGCATCAGAAACTCCGATGGTCGAGAAAAATGCTTCGGATGTGGCTGTTTTAAAGAAGATAATAGCAGAGCAGAAAGAGAGAGGTGCATCTGTCAGCGATGATTTGGATGATTATGGCTGGAACGAAATTGACGGTGAGATGAGATTGACAGCAATCGACTTAGGAGAGAAAAGATTAAAGGGCAAAATATCATTTGCTGGGTTGAGCGAGCTTGACTATCTTGTTTGTCATGAAAATGAATTAACTGAATTGGATGTGAGTGACAATACAAAATTGGAATATTTAAATTGTCATTCTAATCAGTTAAGTAAGCTGGATCTGAGCAAAAATGTAGAATTAGAGGATTTGTATTCACAAAATAATAAATTAAAGGACATAAGTTTAAGTAAATCAGTGAGGTGGGTAAATTTACTTGAAAATGAATTGAGTAATCTGGATATAGGTATGTGCACGAATTTAAATTTCTTAGAGTGTGGTGAAAATAAATTAACTGAATTGGATGTAAGTAAAAATATAAATTTATCAGACCTCGGTGTAAGTGACAATTTATTAACTAACTTGGATTTGAGCAACAATAATTTAGGTGCTTTGTGGTGTTCTGGAAATCAACTGAGCAAACTTGATGTAAGCAAGCAGACAAATTTATATACACTGTCATGTGAAGATAATAAACTTAGCAGTTTGGATGTAAGTAATAATGGAAATATAAATTGGATGTATTGCAGTGGTAATCAGATTAAAAGCTTAGATGTAAGTAAAAATAGCTGGCTTAGGTTTTTAATGTGTTCTTCAAATCAGTTGGATAAATTGGATATAAGTCAGAACAGTCTGTTGAGTCTGTTAGACTGTTCTTCAAACTGGTTAGATGAATTGGATGTTTCAGGTAATGCAAAATTGAAAACTCTGGAGTGCAATAATAATAAATTAACCGCTCTGGATATAAGTCAAAACAGCCTATTGGCAGACTTAGAGTGTTCTTCAAATCAGTTGGATAAACTGGATGTCACAGGAAATACCAATTTGGAGGAATTGTATTGTGATAATAATAAACTGACTGCCTTAGACATAAGTCAGAACAGCCTGCTGACAAAGTTAATGTGCTATTCAAATCAGTTAGATAAACTGGATGTTATTAACAATACAAAATTGGAGTATCTGCTTTGTCAGGATAATAATATTACAGAACTTAATCTTACAAATTGTGAAAATCTTAATGAGCTTGAAAATGGAGAAAAAGATGACGATGGTAATATTAAGTTAAAATATGATGATGGAGTTAATATCATAGGCGGCAAACAAGCACTGACGACGGCGACACCTGCGGCAGAACCTACAGAAGTCCCGACACAAGAACCAACAAAGGCACCATTGAATACAGAAACCCCATTGAGCACAGAATCACCATCGGCTAATGAGACACTGACACCATCACCGACAGCAATAACAACACCTGAACCGACATCAGTGCCAACGGAAACCCCGACAGAAGTTCCATCTAATGTTACGGATACGCCATCAGCCGAACCAAGCAGTGAACCAACAGCAACGGTAGTTCCGACGGCAAAACCAACGACGAAACCAACATCAACTACGACAACAAAAATAAGTGCATCTATCTGGGTAGATAGTTATTATGTAAAGGACCTTGATGATAAAAAATTTTCCATGTATGAGGACACAGACAGTGATGGAAAACTTAAGTATAAGAGTTCAAATAAGAAAGTAGTAACAGTGACTTCAAGTGGTATTGTAAATATAAAAGGTTGTGGAGAAGCTGGCATTACAATATCAGTTGCGGCAACGAAAAAATATAAGGCAGTTTCAAAGAAAGTTAAAATATTAATTTTGCCGGCAAGTGTCAAAAACTTCAAGGTAAAAGCTGCATCAAAAGGTAAAATAAAATGTACATGGAAAAAGACATCTGCAGGCAATACAACTT
>ERZ772969.1522-NODE-1522-length-17257-cov-4.319440_pt1 | contig 17257 bp, 17 predicted proteins | sample MGYA00511676_ERZ772969 | MGnify/ENA primary metagenome ERZ772969 (study PRJEB29015, sample SAMEA2737651) | human gut metagenome | biome: human gut; feature: human-associated habitat; material: faeces | place: China | collected 2012 ... | reverse complement strand
AATACAGCCGCTCGTGCCAAGCGTGCCGTCACGATTGGGGCATGTCATGCCGCCGTTTAATGACAGGCGGTAGACCTTCTCTCCAAAGGTTTGTTTTAAATGGTAATCCAGAGAGTGGTAGCGTTTTTCTCCCCAGAAGCGTGGTGTCATATCATGTTCCGTATTCATGTCGGTCTTATCCGCTAACGAGAAATATGTGATTTGACGGCATGGCTGACAGCCTCTGCCACACGCGGGTCAAATGCCTCCGGCATGATAAAATCATCCGATAGCTCCTCGTCAGAGACAAGTCCTGCGATCGCTTCGGCGGCGGCAAGCTTCATTTCCTCGGTGATCTGTGTCGCACGTCCCTCAAGCGCGCCTTTAAAGATGCCCGGAAAAGCGACAACGTTGTTGATCTGATTCGGAAAATCGCTGCGTCCCGTACCGACGATGCGCGCGCCGGCAGCCTTTGCCGCCTCCGGCATGATTTCCGGCACAGGATTTGCCATAGCAAAGAGGATCGCATCATCGTTCATGGACGCTACCATTTCCGGTGTGACGACGTTGGGAGCGGAAACGCCGATAAAAATATCTGCGCCGATAAGGGCGTCGGAGAGCGTTCCGGTCCGGTTGGAGAGGTTGGTTACCGCAGTCATTTTCTGCTGCATCCAGTTCAAATTTTCGGAGGTCTTACCGATGATGCCGGAGCGTCCGCACATGGTCACATCGGAAAAGCCGTAGGTGAGTAAAAGCTTTGTGATGGCAATACCCGCAGAACCCGCGCCATTGACGACAATGCGGCAGCTTTCCTTTTGTTTGCCCGTAATGCGTAGGGCGTTGATAATGCCCGCCAGCACGACGATCGCAGTGCCGTGCTGGTCGTCGTGGAATACTGGAATATCAAGCATGCTTTTGAGACGCTCCTCAATCTCAAAGCAGCGGGGGGCGCAGATGTCCTCCAGATTAATGCCGCCGTAGGGAGGGGCGATATGTTTGATCGTTGCAATGATTTCTTCCGTATCCTGTGTATCGAGACAGATCGGTACGGCATTGATATTGCCGAATTCTTTAAAAAGCACGCATTTTCCCTCCATGACAGGCATGGCTGCGTAAGCGCCGATATTTCCAAGTCCGAGCACTGCGCTGCCGTCCGAGATCACGGCAACGGTATTTGCCTTCATCGTATAGGTGTAGGCAGCCTCTTTATTTTCTGCGATCACCTTGCAGGGCTCTGCAACGCCGGGCGTGTAGGCGATCGCCAGATCCTCGCGGGTATTTACTTTTGACTTTGCGACAGTCTCAAGCTTTCCCTTCCATTTTTCATGCATCAGCAGCGCCTTTTGTGCAGTGGTTAAATGTTTATCTTCCATAATATAAGTACCTCCGATCATATGAATCAATCATACCATTATCATTTTGACAAATCAAGAAAATTAGGACTTCCAGAGACAGGTGTCATTGCTGTAATAGGCTATAGGAAAGAAAAGTAAATGCTATATTGCTTTTTAATGGTAGGTTACATATAATAGGAGCTGAAATCGAGTAATTTTGATTGGATGTTTACAAAAAGGAAAGAGGTATATACAGTGTTAGAGGGAAAGTGTGTTGTACTTGCAGTTACAGGAAGTATTGCAGCGTACAAAATGGCTTCGCTTGCAAGTATGCTTAACAAGCTTCGTGCAGATGTTCAAGTGTTAATGACGGAAAATGCACAGAATTTTATCAATCCAATTACTTTTGAGACATTGACGGGCAATAAATGTCTGGTAGATACGTTTGATCGGAATTTTGAGTATAATGTGGAGCATGTGTCTCTGGCCAAGAAAGCAGATGTGGTTATCATAGCACCTGCCAGTGCGAATTGCATCGGAAAGCTGGCACATGGAATTGCGGATGATATGCTTACCACAACTATTATGGCATGCAAATGCAAAAAAATTATTGCGCCCACAATGAACACGAATATGTTTGAAAATCCGATTGTTCAGACTAACATAAAAATGTTGGAGAGCTATGGGTTTGAAATCATAGAAAGTGCATATGGACACCTTGCCTGTGGGGATACGGGAAGAGGGAAAATGCCGGAGCCCGAAATCATTTTACAGCATATTTTAAGAGAATGTGCTTATGAAAAAGATTTAAACGGAAAGAAGATACTTGTGACAGCGGGACCTACGCAAGAGTCGATTGATCCGGTTCGATATGTCACAAACCATTCCACCGGGAAAATGGGGTATGCCATAGCCAAAGCATGTGCACAGCGAGGTGCAGAGGTTACTCTCGTGAGCGGACCGGTAAATCTTCCGGAACCGTTATTTATGACTGTTGTTCCAGTGACGACTGCAAAAGATATGTTTGATCAAGTCAGAAAAAGGGCGCAGGAGCAAGATATTATTATTAAAGCGGCTGCAGTCGCAGACTATTCTCCCAGTGCTGTAAGTATAGAAAAAATGAAGAAAAAAGATAGTGCATGGTTTTTAGAAATGGAACGTACACAGGATATTCTGGCTTATCTGGGAGAACACAGGCAGAGGGGACAGTTTTTGTGCGGATTTTCTATGGAGACTGAAAACATGTTGGAAAATTCAAGAATAAAGCTTGAGAAGAAAAATGTGGATATGATCGTAGCAAATAGTTTAAAGGTCGAGGGGGCGGGATTTGCGGGAGATACGAACGTAGTTACAATCATTACAAAAGAAAGGGAGATTTCACTCGGTAAAATGACAAAAGAGGAAACTGCCCACCGGATTTTAAATGAGATTTCAGCAATGATAAATTAACATTATATTTCAGATCAAAGATAACAAGGAGAAAATATGGGGAATTTAGTAACAGACAACATAAAGAATACGAAAAGTATGATTCAGACAGCAATCTTTGGCGCAGTTATAATTATTATGGCGTTTACTCCATTTTTAGGATATATTCCATTGGGAGTTACCAGAGCAACGATTATCCACGTACCAGTTATTTTGGCATCGTTGCTTTTAGGACCCAAAAGAGGTTCGGCATTAGGCTTGCTATTTGGGGCTACAAGTTTTATAAATAATACAATCAATCCAACAATTACGTCCTTTGTATTTACTCCATTTTATAATTTGGACAAGTTTCAGGGAGGCTGGCAAAGTATTGTTATCTGTTTTATTCCCAGAATTTTAGTAGGATTGATACCGTATTATATATATAAACTGATCAAAAGGATTGATAAAAAGGCAGTATCGTCCTTTGGATTGTTTTTAGCTGGTGTTATAGGATCAATGGTAAATACGTTGCTTGTTATGAATTTGATTTTTTGGCTTTTTCGCGAGTCATACGCTAATGCGAATGCGGTACCGGTACAAGCGCTTTATGGATTTATTTTATCGGGCATTGGAATGATCGGCGTGCCAGAGGCAATCGCAGCTGGGGTGTTGACTTTTTTTATTGGACGAATTTTAATGAAAAGAAATATTAGAGAAAGATTGGGATTTATCAATGATTTTAGCGATTGACACCAGAAGATATGGATGTAGTTTTCTGGTGTGTAGATAAGGAGAAAATTGATTTTGAGTATTTCCATTTTTAATATTTTGGCTGAATAATCAACCATTTACACCGGCTTTGCCGGTGGGAAAGTTGAGGAACGTTATTTCTATGGCATACACCAAGAATATAATTGTAATTTAATAAAGCAAAATTAGGACTTCCTATTTTTCAAAAGCTGGTGTATAATACAAGCATCAAACAGTCGTTTTGTCACATCAGACAGAATTCCCGGTTATTAAGAAAAAGCAGGAGAATAAGGAGTATCAGATGAGAGAGAAGTATGAAAGTCTTTCTGCGATTGTGCTAAAAGACCTTGCAAAGGCAAGAGGATTGAAAAATGTTTCCGCCATGAAGAAAAGCGATTTGATAGAGCTGATGCTGGCAGAGGATGCACGGCAGGCAAAGGAGAAAAAGGAGACGTCCGGCGAGAGAGTACGCGAGAGCGGAGGACGTGAGACGGCAAGAGAGAGCAGTTCGCACGAGGGCGGCAGAGAAGGTTCTCCAAGGGAAAATGCGCGTGAGGGCGCAGCTTTTGATGAGACATTGATGAATTTGGACAGCGGTATTACGGCAAACGGCATTTTGGAGGTCATGTCGGATGGCTACGGCTTTATCCGCTGCGAAAATTATATGCCGGGAGAAAATGATGTTTATGTTTCTCCCTCTCAGATCCGCAAGTTTAATCTCAAGACAGGCGATATTGTCAGCGGTAATACACGCGTGAAGACACAGCAGGAAAAGTTTTCCGCCCTTCTTTATGTGACCTCGGTCAATGGGTATCATCCGGGTGTGGCGCAGCGGAGAAAGAATTTTGAGGATTTGACGCCGATTTTTCCAAACCGCAGGATTCGTCTGGAATATCCGGGCAGCAGCGTGGCGATGCGCATTGTCGATCTTGTGTCCCCGATCGGTAAAGGACAGCGCGGCATGATCGTCTCGCAGCCAAAGGCAGGTAAGACGACACTGCTTAAGGAGATCGCCAAGTCTGTGACGATGGGCGATCCGAAGATGCACTTGATCATTCTTCTGATCGATGAGCGCCCGGAGGAGGTTACCGATATTAAGGAGGCGATTGAGGGAGAGAGCGTGGAGGTGATTTATTCCACCTTTGACGAGCTCCCGGAGCATCATAAGCGTGTTTCGGAGATGGTGATTGAGCGGGCAAAGCGTCTTGTGGAGCATGGCAAGGATGTGATGATTCTGCTTGACAGCATTACGAGACTGGCGCGGGCGTACAACCTGACAGTTCCGCCAAGCGGACGTACCCTATCGGGCGGTCTTGATCCGGCGGCGCTCCATATGCCAAAGCGGTTTTTCGGAGCTGCCCGCAATATGCGTGAGGGGGGCAGCCTGACTGTGCTTGCAACGGCGCTCGTCGATACCGGAAGCAAGATGGACGATGTGATTTTTGAGGAGTTTAAGGGAACCGGCAACATGGAGCTGGTGCTGGACCGTAAGCTCTCGGAAAAGCGCGTGTATCCGGCAATCGATATTGTAAAGTCTGGCACGAGAAGGGAAGATCTGCTTTTGACGGATGAGGAGCAGGAGGCGGTTGATATTATGAGAAAGGCGATCAACGGTATGCGTACGGACGAGGCAGTCGAAAATATTTTAAATATGTTCGCACGCACGAGAACGAATCACGAGTATATCGGAACGGTCAAAAAGATGAAAATAATCTAAAAGGACTTGCTTTTTCGGAAAGTCTGTGCTATAGTAAAAGCACTGTTTATTCGGGACTATCTCTTGCAGTAAGTATCATATGCGAATCGGGTATACGGGTACAAAGGGATTAGGAACAGGTGAGCTATTAATAACGATAAGATTTTAAAGAGGTGAAGATCATGAGAGAAGGAATCCATCCAGATTACCATCCGGCAACTGTTACATGTAACTGTGGCAATACATTTGTGACAGGCTCTACGAAAGAAAATATCCACGTTGAGATCTGCTCCAAGTGCCATCCGTTCTATACAGGTCAGCAGAAGGCTGCACAGGCTCGCGGACGTATTGACAAGTTCAATAAGAAATATGGTGTTCAGCAGTAAGCAAAGAACAGTTACAGATAAGGTTGAGGTTGTTTAATCTCAACCTTTTTAAAATCAGAGGATTTTTTCGGTCAAAGATATATGAGATATTCAGGAATTGGCGGTCAGGCTGTTATGGAGGGCGTAATGATGAAAAATCAGGAGCATTATGCCGTTGCCGTGCGTAAGCCTGACGGAGAGATTGTAGTGGAGGCTGCGGAATACAGCGGTCTTAGAATCAATAAGAAGATCAAAAATATACCGGTGCTGCGCGGTGTATTTAATTTTATAGAGGCTTTGGCGCTGGGCATGAGGACATTGATGTTTTCGGCTTCTTTTTTTGAGGAGGAAGCAGAGAGTGGAGAGAAGACTGCAAGAGGAGGAGAAAACGGCGCAGTGGAGTGTGGCGGCAAAGAGGAGAGGGGCAGTCAGACATCACAAGAGAAAAAGAGACGTGAGGACGTTGTGATCGGAGGAACTGTTGCATTTTCTGTTATTTTGGCGGTTGCTGTTTTTATGATACTGCCGTATATGCTCTCTACACTTTTTGCGCGTTTTGTTACATCGCAGATGCTCCTTGCAGTGATCGAGGGCGTGATCCGTCTTGCGGTGTTCGTCGGATATGTCGGCGCGATTTCATTGATGCCGGACATCCGTCGTGTATATATGTATCACGGTGCGGAGCATAAGTGTATTAATTGCATTGAGCGCGGTATGGAGCTTACGGTGGAGAATGTGAGAAGGAGTTCGAAGGAGCATAAGCGCTGTGGAACAAGCTTTCTTCTCATCGTGATGCTGGTCAGTATCGTGTTTTTTATGTTTCTTCGTGTGGATAACGGCGTTTTAAGGCTGGTTCTTCGTGTATTGCTGATTCCTTTGATCGCTGGTGTAGCCTATGAGTTTATCCGTCTTGCGGGACGCAGCGACAATGCGGTTGTTAATTTTTTGAGCAGACCGGGGATGTGGCTGCAGCGCTTAACGACGAGAGAGCCGGAGGACGCGATGATCGAGGTTGGCATTGCATCTGTTGAGGCAGTATTTGACTGGCGTTCGTATATCAAAGAAATTCGCGGGGAAGGGCATGAGGCAGTATGACATATCGGGAAGCATTTAGGCATGGAGAGAGCCTCCTTTTAGGGCAGGGGATCGAAGATGCAAAAACAGACGCATGGCTGCTTCTTTCTATGGCGTGCAAAATCGAGAGGAGCTTTTATTACCTGCATATGGAGGAGGAGCTGCCGGAGGATCAGCTGAAGGGATACGAGATCACGCTAAAAAAGCGTGCGGAGCATGTGCCGCTTCAATATATCACAGGCGAGACGGAGTTTATGGGACTTCGGTTTAAGGTCAATTCCAGTGTGCTCATTCCAAGACAGGATACGGAGACGCTGGTGGAGGAGGCGCTCAAGGCGGTGGAGCCGGGAATGCGGGTGCTTGATTTGTGTACCGGATCGGGATGTATCATTATCAGTATTTTACACAATGTTGCACAGGTAGACGGCTATGCGGTGGATATTTCCAAACAGGCGCTCAATGTGGCAAGAGAGAATGCAAAGAAAAACGAAGTGCAGGCGGTGTTTGAGCAAAGCGACCTGTTTGAGCGTGTGACAGGCACATATGACATCATCGTGTCAAATCCGCCATATATTCCGTCTGCGAATATTTTGGATCTGATGCCGGAGGTACGGCTGTTCGAGCCGCCGGAGGCGCTCGACGGAAAGGAAGACGGGCTTTATTTTTACCGGAGGATCGCAGAGGAAGCAAAGGAATATCTGAATGCAGGCGGAAGGATTTTTTTAGAGATTGGTTATGACCAGGGGAGCGCTGTTTCGGAATTGCTCAAAGAAGCCGGATTTCAGGGTGTCGGTGTGAACAAAGACCTTGCGGGGAATGACAGGGTTGTGTCTGGAACGCTCTAAGACGGCAGCCGATCAATGACAGGGAAGGAGAGGATGCGTTATGTTTGATAAGCTGGAAGATTTGATTATTCGTTTTGAGGAATTGATGAGTGAGTTAAGCGAACCGGATGTGGCAAATAATCCGGAGCGTTTTCGCAGGCTGATGAAGGAGCAGAGTGATTTAAGCCCGATTGTTGAGACCTACAAGGAGTATAAGCAGTGCAAGCAAAATATCGAGGATTCGCTTGCGATGCTTGAGGAGGAGTCCGACGAGGAGCTGCGGGAGCTTGCGAAGGAGGAGTTAAACGAGGCAAAAAGTCGTATCGAGGAGCTTGAGAAGGAGCTTAAAATCCTGCTTCTTCCCAAAGACCCGAACGACGACAAGAATGTTATCGTGGAAATCCGTGCGGGTGCAGGCGGCGATGAGGCAGCGCTTTTTGCTGCAGAGATTTACCGTATGTATCAGCATTATGCGGAGAGCAAAAATTGGAAAACCGAGCTGATGGAGGTCGATGAGACAGGTATCGGCGGTATGAAGAGCGTATCGTTTATGATCAACGGAGCAGGTGCATATTCTGTGATGAAATATGAGTCGGGTGTGCACCGTGTGCAGCGTGTGCCGGAGACGGAGTCCGGCGGACGCATCCATACCTCAACGATCAGCGTAGCGGTAATGCCTGAGGCAGAGGAGGTAGAGGTTGAAATCGACGAGAAGGATATTCGTATTGATGTGATGCGTGCGTCAGGAAACGGCGGTCAGTGTGTCAACACGACGGATTCTGCGGTGCGTCTGACGCATTATCCCACCGGTATTGTCGTGTACAGCCAGACGGAGAAGTCGCAGCTGCAGAATAAGGCGAAGGCGTTTGCACTGCTTCGTGCAAAGCTTTATGATATGGAATGCCAGAAGGCACATGACGCGGAGGCGGAGGCGCGCAGAAGCCAGATCGGTACCGGAGACCGCTCGGAGAAAATCCGTACCTATAACTTCCCGCAGGGACGCGTGACAGATCACAGGATCAATCTGACGCTTTATAAGCTGGATAAGATCATGAACGGCGATATTCAGGAGATTGTTGATGCATGTATTGCAGCAGATCAGGCAAAGAAGTTGAGCAATATGGAAAACGAAGGATAAAAGGCTTGAAGATGCTGGATTTCTTAAGAAAAATAAAATATTGGGGTATGATGATGAATACAGGTGTTGAAAAAACTCACAATGTATAGAGATATTGAAATTTCTGAAAAGCAGATTGAGGCAGGTCAGGTAAGAGATGCCAGAACAGCACTCAGCGAAATGAGGGCAAAGTATGGATTATAAATTAGTTATATCAGAATATGCAAATGAATTGCTTAATAATCTGATATATAATCTGATTTATCGTTAAAAAAACGAGCAAGCTGCAAAACATTTATTAGATGGTATTGATAGTATATATGACAGATTAGAAATTAATCCTTTTCAATTCCCTGTTAGTAGAGATAGTTATCTGGCGAATAAGGGTTATCATGAAGCAGTTGTTCCACAGATGGACTATGTCGTCATTTTTGATGCGAGAGAAGCAGTTGTAAATGTGGTTGGTGTTTTTCATCAATTGGAAAATTATCAGAGTAAGTTATAATGGGAGAATGTAATATTTAGGAATGGAGGCTCTTGCTTTGCGCCTGTTTTGGCAGAGGTGTATGCCCTGTGCTTGTTTATGGCATAGAGGTCATTGTGTGGAGCTGGCGTATCGCTTTAAAAAGAGGCGTCTGTATCAGAAACGGAAGTGAAGGGGGATAAAAATGGCGAATGTTGCAAATGTTTATGCGGCGGCTGGGACGCGTTATGAGGGGATGACATATAACCGGGTGGGAAGAAGCGGTTTAAAATTTCCGGCGGTTTCTCTTGGTCTGTGGCAGAATTTTGGAAGCAGGGACAGCTATGACAACAGCAGGGAGATGTGCAGGACGGCATTTGATCTGGGGATTACGCAGTTTGACCTTGCCAATAACTACGGATCGGTCTATGGGAGTGCGGAGGAAACATTTGGAAAAATTATGGAGGCGGATTTTCGTCCGTATCGGGACGAGCTGGTGATCACATCAAAAGCCGGATATGATATGTGGGACGGTCCGTATGGAAACTGGGGGAGCAGGAAATATCTGATGGCGAGTCTTGATCAGAGTCTAAAGCGCATGAAGTTGGACTATGTCGATATTTTTTATCATCACAGAATGGACCCGGAGACGCCGCTGGAGGAGACGATGCAGGCGCTGGCAGATATTGTGCGGAGCGGAAAAGCGCTGTACGCAGGCGTTTCCAATTATGATCTGGAATATACAAAGAGGGCGGCAGAGCTTTTAAAGGAGCTGCACTGTCCGTTTATCGTAAATCAGAGAAGATACTCGATGCTAGACCGCACGATCGAGGAGGACGGCGTGAAGAAGTACTGCAAGGAAGCAGGGATCGGAATTATCGCGTTTAGTCCGCTGGCACAGGGAATTTTGTCAGATAAGTACCTGCATGGGATCCCGGAGGACAGCAGGATCGGAAAGGGATCGCGTTATCTGAATGAGACGGCACTCACAGAGGAGAAGCTAAAAAAGGTGGAGGCGCTCCATGAGCTGGCGAGGCAGCGTGGTCAGACGCTGGCGCAGATGGCATTATCGTGGGTACTTAAGGATGACGAGATCTGCTCGGTGTTGATCGGAGCGTCAACACCGGAGCAGATTCGTGAGAATGCTGAGATTGTCAGCGCTCCTGCCATTTCCGGGGAGGAGCTTTGTGATATTGAGAGTATTTGTCGGTAAGAGCAGAGAGGAAAGCCCACAGGAATCACGCTGCGGCGGCTAGTGTATTGTTTGCCTGGCCGCCGCAGAAAAAGATTTTTACAAGCAAAGCTTCTCCTCCAAACCTGTGCTTACACCGATAGCTCAAACGATTTGCGGACAAGGGTATTTCCGCTGGGAACGAGTGTGCTCTCGACAGATTCCCTTGTAATGCTGTTTAGCACACTGGGATCAAGCGGTCTGCCAGGAAGCCAGTTCGGATCGTTTGCTTTTGCGGTATGGTAAAATGCGGACCAATATTGCTTTTCATATTGTTCCAAGGACCATGTACCTTTTAAGCGATCCTCTACTTTCAGGCTTCGCTGATATTCTGTGAAAACAGAGGTGCGGTCGGTTGTGTCACCGTTAGCAACCCCGTTTTCACGGATAAATTCTTTTTTCACCAGATCAAACATTTTCTGGCGGTATTCCTCGGAAACAGAGATGAGCTGATGCTGGGAAGTCCCTTTGCCCGTGGCGTCCATGCCTGCCACGCCATGCGAATTTAACAGATTCCCGTCGGCGTCAAAATTTCGCATCATATTTTTGATGATTGTATCCCGACCGCCGAATACCTGATAGATCAGCCGTTCTTCTTCTGTCATTGCCATTTCGTTCTGGATGATACCTGAAATCCAGCCCTTCTTTTCCAGCGCTTTGTAGCGTGCGCTGTTCGTGTCAATTTTGCTGTTGGAAAGTCTTCCATAGTCATACATGTTTGTCGTGAATGAACTAATATTGAGTGTCATCGTTTGTTACCTCCTGCGTAAGCATTGTGTTTTTTCGGAATCTTAATAGAATTAGGAGCCATAATTTTCCATCCTTAATATAATTATCGTCAAAAAATCTGATAATTTTAGCTTGTTGTGTGATTGCCTGCGGATGAATGTCGGGTGATTTTTCCGTATGTGATCACGGCTATGAGATTTTCCTGGAATATCGCTGTGAATGATTAGGCTGACAGTGAAAATGACAAGGGAAACATTGCGGATCTGGATGTCAATTCCAAGTCAATTCCAACAAGCTTATGAATGATCTTTGCAGCATGGATTTGTCTGTAAAGGATGCGGTCCGTATTTGCCGCGTGTAAGGAGCAGGGAGGTTATCTCACCGGGCACAGAACCAATAGGAGGAGTACTGCCAAAGCACCGGCAATCGGAGGCATAGGACGAGGTCTGACAGGCAGTATGCTAAGGATTATGCACCGGTGAGCTCAGACAGGTTACTCTTTTTTCGGGATGAAGCTATCAAAAATAAACAGATCAAAATGCTTTTTTGCCTCCTCAAGCTGCGTCTGGCTTTTAATCGTCCATGCGACGGCAAGAGCTCCCATACGCTTTGTGAGGCGGAAGGAGAGATTGGAGGCGTCTGAGTGCTTATACGCGACAAAATCCGGTCTTGTGGCTGCATTGGTCACAAGATAGGAGAGCACGAAAAAGAAAGGATTGCCCCGGTATTTATCTTCTTTCCAATATTCCATGCAAAGCTGTCCGCGTACGACATCGGGGCGGTGCGTTCGGTACCAGAGCAGTGCGAATGGATGAAAGCACTCGATACAGTAAGCGCCGGTGTAGGAGCCAAGCAGGTCATTGACAAGCCGGCAGACCTTCGTTTGCGGAACGTCAAGCTTATATTCAATGATGAGCGGCACTTTTCCGCCGACAACGTCGAGAACCTCGGCAAGTGTTGGAACCTCGGCATTTGAGTCTAAGAGCCTTAGCTGCTTTAGCTCGGACAGGCAATAGTCCCACACATTTCCGGTTACACCGCACATGCGCTTTAAGGAGGCGTCATGAAACACCACGGGAATGCCGTCTTTGGAGAGCTGAACGTCAAGCTCAATACCGTAGCCTGCCTCCACCGCCTTCTGAAAGGCGGGGAGCGAGTTTTCAGGGGCGCCGGTTTTGTTGTCAAACAGACCGCGGTGCGCATAGAGAACGTTAAGGAGCGGCGTGCGGTCCGGCTTTCTCCACATACGCGGTGCGATCAGAAAGAGATAGAGCAGAAGGAGTATTGTGATCAAGACAAGTATGAGACATAAGGTTTTCATTTTTATCCCTTTCCTTTATAATAGCAGTTTTTTGCAGATGCAAACAGCTTAGGTATCTGCCAGCTGGAGCTCATAAAGCTTTTTGTAAATGCCGTTTTGCTGCAAAAGCTCCTGATGATTGCCGGATTCATGGATTCTGCCGTGGTGCATGACGATGATCGTATCGGCATGCTGAATGGTGGAGAGGCGGTGCGCAACCATGATCGTTGTTCGCCCGTTCATCAGGCGCTTTAGCGCCTCGGTGATCATGCGCTCCGTCTCGGTGTCAATATTTGCCGTGGCTTCATCAAGAACAAGAATGGCAGGATCATATGCCAATGTCCGGGCAAAGGAGAGTAGCTGCCGCTGTCCGGCGGATAGCGTGCTGCCACGCTCGGTGACAGGCTCGTCGTAGCCACCCGGAAGCTTTGCGATAAAGTCATCCGCGTTGACAATTTTCGCGGCGCGTTTTGCATCCTCCAGAGAGATATTTTCATTGCCAAGCGTGAGATTGCTCTTGATGTCTCCGGTAAAGAGGAATACATCCTGCTGTACCTGCCCGATCGCGCGCCGGAGCACATCGATGTCAATGTCTTTGATATCTACTCCGTCAATGAGGATACGCCCCCTTTGAATATCAAAGTATCGTCCGATCAAATTTAAAATCGAAGATTTCCCGGCTCCGGTAGCGCCGACAAAGGCGACGCGCTCACCGGGCTCGATGACAAAGCTGACGTCCTTTAAAACGTAATTGTAGGAGCCGTCGGCATTTTTTTCGTAGGCGAACCAGACGTTTTGAAATTCAATGCGCCCGCGAATGGCAACGTCCACAGGCTTTGGAGGATTGACGATTTCCGGCTTTTCATCCAGTACGGAAAATACCTTTTCCGCGGAGGCAAGCGAGGACTGCAGGGTGCCAAACTGCTCGGCAAGCTCCTGGATCGGCTCAAAAAATGAGCTGATGTAGGTGATAAAGATAAACAATGTGCCAAGCGAGAGCGTGCCATGAAGCACGGAAGCGCTTCCTGCGCCAATAACGAGAATCATTGCGAGTACCGACACAAAGTAGATGGAAGGGCGGAAAATGGCAAATGTCATGACCTCCCGCCAGTTTGCGGCAAACAGCTCGTCGGACTTTTTCTCAAACTGCGCATACTTTTCTTTTTCGCGGGCGAAAATCTGGATCAGGCGCATACCGGAGATATGCTCCGACAAAAAGGTGTTTAGCTCCGTGATCTTTGTGCGTGTGATCTGATATGCCTTTCTTGAGAGAAAGCGGAAGAAAAAGGTCAGCACAGCCACAAGCGGAAGGAGCAGGAACGAGATTGCTGCCATGCGCACGTCGATAGAGAGCATCACTACGGCATAGCCAAGGATCTTTACCGTGTTTTTGAACAGTTTGACTAAAATGGTCGTGAACAGCTCGTTGATCGCCTCTGTATCGTTAGAGACGCGCGTGACAAGCTTACCGACCGGGGTGGTATTAAAAAAGCTTAAGGACAGGCTGTGGATATGGGTAAACACATCCTCACGTATCCGATAGATAATTTTCTGCCCCATTTTCTGCAGCATCCATGTGTCCGCAACATTTAAAGCAAAGCCGAGCAAAAGGAGCAGCAGGTAAAAAGCAGCGGCAGACAGAATGTCGGCAAAGTCGCTGCGGCGCAGCGCTAAGAGCTGTTCCCTGCCCAATGGATCCAAATTGGCGATATACGGAGCGATCACTTCAGGAGCAGCGTCGCGCAGCAGTCTGCATTCTTCGGCAGAGAGCCGCTCTGCCATATAATAGCGGTCGTTATAGAGCACAAGCTGGTAATAGTCGCCGTCCGCCGCAGCGCTAAGAGCCGCCACATCCTTCGTCAGATAAATACCGTTGTAAGAGACAGCCGGAGCCGAAGTCTCCTCAGTTATGGCATAGGGGTCATAATAACCATTGATAGAGTCGTCAATCGCATTACCGATAATGATCGGGCGGTAAAGCTCTATCACGATGATGAGGAGTACCAGGAGGGTGGCGGCTGTCATGACCCATTTATGCGGTTTTAAATATGTAAGCAAGCGTTTCATGCGTGTGTACCTCCCAAAGTATGATCTCTGCGCGACCATTCCTCTGTCTGTGATTGTCTGGCAGCCTCCAACTGCTGCTGTTCAAACATATCACGGTAAATGCCGTTCTGTGCGAGAAGCTCTGCATGCGTTCCGATTTCCTTTGCCGTTCCGTTTTCCAAGACCATGATGATGTCGGCATTCTGTATGGTAGAGATGCGGTGTGCGATCAGAATCGTTGTCTTTCCGGCGCGGTTCTTTTTCAGGTTGCCGAGAATCTGCTCCTCGGTATCGGTGTCGACGGCAGAGAGCGCATCGTCTAAGATCAGGATAGGCGCATTTTTGAGCAGGGCTCTTGCGATGGAGCTTCGCTGTTTCTGACCGCCGGAGAGCGTCACGCCACGCTCGCCGACAATTGTCTCATACCCGTCGGGAAAGGAAGCGATGCTCTCATGAATACAGGCGTCTCTCGTTGCCTGTACAATGGACTCCATATCATCTTCCTCCGCACCAAAGGCGATGTTTGATTTTAGTGTGTCAGAAAACAGAAAATTATCCTGCGGCACATAGGCAATATTCTCCCGCAGTGTTTTTAGGGAAATAGAGTTAATATCCGTTCCGTCAAGCAGGATCATGCCGGGGCTTGTATTGTACAGATGCAAAAGGAGGTTCACCAGTGTGGACTTCCCGTTTCCGGTGCGCCCTACGATCGCAAGCGTTGTCCCGGCAGGTACATCGAGACTGATGTCATTTAGCGTAGGCTCGGTATGTCCGCGATGGATAAAGGTAAGGTGCGAGAGTGTGATATGTCCGGTCAGTACGTCGGTATCGGAGACATCGGAACGGTCAAAGACCTCGGTCTGCGTGTCAAAGACTGCCTGAATGCGGCGCATTGAGGCTGCGCCCTGTGAGAACATATTCACTGCGTCGCCACAGGCGAGCATCGGCCAGACGAGCATATTAATATACTGGTGGAAGGCGACGAAGCGCCCGAGTGTAATTTCTCCGGTCAAAGCCAGATAGCCTCCGTAGATCAGCGTGATCAGGCTGGAAAGTCCGATGATGACATCCAAAAGGGGCATGATGATCGCCTGCAGACGCACAACGTGGAGATTTTTGTCCATTGCCTTTTTATTTGCCTTTGCAAATGAGTAAAATTCTGCACGCTCGCGCACAAACGCCTTAATTACACGGACGCCGGAAAAGCTTTCCTGCACAAAGTCGGTCAGGTCAGAGACAGCTTCCTGCCGTTCGAGAAAGCGCTTATGGATGATCTTGCCATAGTAAATTTCCCCGATACAGATCAGAAACATCGGGAGAATGGCGAGCAGGGTCAGCCGCAGATCCACATAGTAGATCATCTGACAGATGACCATGACTGTCATGACGGTTGCGTCAAACACGCAGATGACCGCAGGACCGATCGACATGCGCACGGCATTCAGATCACTCGTAAAGCGCGTCATCAGATCGCCGGTTCCCTGTTCGTTGTAATATTCCACGTCCATCTGTTCCAGATGCGCAAACAGATCATTGCGGATTTCCCGCTCGATCGAACGGGAAGCGCCAAACAAGAAATAACGCCACAGAAATCTGCCGAGAGAGAGCAGCGCTCCCAGCAATAAAATGGCGAGCAGACACATTTTTATTCCCTGCCAGTCAAGTGTGCGGGCGGTCAGACCGTCCGTGATCGTGCCCGTCAGCTTTGGAATAAAAAGGTTTGCGAAATCGACGATAAACAGAGTAAGAATGCCTGCTGCATATTTGAGCTTGTGTTTTTTGATATACTGAAAAATAAAAGAAATGGTTTTCATAACAACTCCTTAGTGACATACATGAATGCTTCTATTTTAGTATAATTGGGCGGGATGTGCAAGCGGAGGAAGGCATATTTTGGCTGTGGAGCAGGCAATCGGGATTTTAAGTTTCGGAGTTGGGGACAGCGCATGACAATGGAATAGATAAAAATTAACGATCAACCATTGTGGAAATGGAAGGAGAGCAAGGAGGAATATAAGGAGTTTTACGGATGAGCGAGCAGAAAAAAAGAATTGGCTTTACAGTGGCGTGTGTCAATGAATTTGCCAGACAGCACAGTCTTAGCGCACAGGAAGCGTTTCGGTATCTTTTTCAATTCAAGGGTATTTCTTTTATAAAAGAAAATTATGAGGCAGAGCACACGCTGGATTTTGAAACCATTATTGAGGATTTGGAAATGTTGTGCCGGAGAAACGGAGGAACGTTATGAGGTTGTACCATGGAAGTAACATTGTGATAGACAGCATAAATTAGGCGATGTGCAGACCTTATAAGGCTTTTGGTAGAGGTTTTTATTTGACAGATCTGGAAGAACAGGCTGAAAAAATGGCGGTAAGGATGCGTTGTGTAATCGGGATAATAAATACGATATTGTGATCGGTCCTGTTGCAGATGATAATATGGCGTTATTATTTCGACAGTATGAAAACGAAGTGATTGATTTTGAAACTTTGTTAAAGGGAATGATCTATAAAAAGACGTCATCACAGTCTTCGTTTCATACAGAAAAAGGTATCAAACTTTTGCGAAATGTGGGAGATTCATATGAGTAAGCAGGAACAGTTGATCGAATATATCGTTCAGGATATTGTCGATATGTTTGCTACCGATCAGAGAATAGAGTATGATGAGGCTATGAATAAATTTTATAATTCAGAAATTTTTAAAAAACTTCAAAATCATGAAACAGGTTTATATTTGGAAAGCTCGGAATATGTGTATGACCTATTCAAGGATGAGATGAATTTTGGACATATTATTCAGGCAGAAATATAGAGGCGACCTATAGATAAAGGACGGCACAGCGTTTTGACTGTGCCGTCCTGCGGTGTTTTTACTTTATAGGAAACTTCGTTCCCTATAAAGTAGGGTTTGTCAAGTTTTTTGTGTAAGTTTTAAGA
>ERZ772969.1513-NODE-1513-length-17311-cov-3.888387_pt1 | contig 17311 bp, 8 predicted proteins | sample MGYA00511676_ERZ772969 | MGnify/ENA primary metagenome ERZ772969 (study PRJEB29015, sample SAMEA2737651) | human gut metagenome | biome: human gut; feature: human-associated habitat; material: faeces | place: China | collected 2012 ... | reverse complement strand
GCAACAAAATCGTAGGGGCGAACACCGTTCGCCCGCTTGTTTTGTCGTTTCGCTCACTATATCATTTGCATTATCCCCCCAAAAAAACAGGAACGAACAAAGTCCGTCCCTGTCTGAGTTTCAATTATGTAAGCGATATAAGATCATATCTCGCTGTCATTATAACACTCAAACACCTTTTCAGCATGAGCCTTGTCAGCGTCGCTCTGCCTTGTGATAAGGCTAACGATAGGTACAAGAACAAGTCCTAAAAGCATCGCAAATGCGCCTGCGTTGATAGGCGAGGCAAGGTTTATGCCCCAAAGTGTTCCTGTGTGTCCTGCAAGGGTGTAGTATGCCATGTGTACCACCGTTATGCCTACTCCTGCGATAAAGCTTGCCATGCAGGATGCCTTTGTTACGCCCTTCCAGAAAAGTCCGTACATAAACGGCGCAAGAAATGCTCCTGCAAGTGCGCCCCATGAGATAGACATGAGAGTTGAAATTACTGTCTGTGGATTTTCAAGGGTGATTATTGCAAGCACAACTGAGATGATAAGAAATACGGCAATGAAAATTCTCATTGTGATAAGCTGTTTTTTCTCGTCCATTTTTTCTTTCATTATCGGCTTGATAAGGTCGATAGTCAAAGTGGAGCTTGATGTAAGCACCAGCGATGAAAGTGTTGACATTGAAGCCGAAAGCACAAGAACGATAACAAGTCCGAAAAGCAGTGAAGGAAGCTTTTCCATCATAGTCGGAACTATTCCGTCAAAACCGCCCTCCGGAAGTCCGTCAACGCTCTTGACAAAAAGTCTGCCGAAGCCACCAAGGAAGTAACAGCCGCCTGCTACCACTACTGCAAAGAATGTGGATACGATGGTGCCTGTTTTGATAGCCTTGTCGTCTTTTATTGCATAGAATTTCTGCACCATTTGCGGAAGTCCCCATGTGCCGAGAGAGGTAAGAATAACAACGCCTGCAAGATTTATAGGGTCAGGTCCGAAAAGGGAAGCGTATGTGCCTTTGTCGCTATTTGCGTCAGGAATATCACCAAGCAGGTCAAGAGAATTTTCAAGACCGCCGTTTTCGCCAAGCACTGCAAGCACTACCGCCGCAATGCCCACCAGCATTACTATTCCCTGAATAAAATCGTTCAGTGCTGTAGCCTTGTAGCCACCCATGATAACATACACCGCAGTGAAAACTGCCATACCGATTATACAATATTTGTAAGGAATACCAAAACCCTTCTCAAAAAGTCTTGACAAGCCGTTGTAGACCGAAGCCGTATAAGGGATAAGGAATACAAACACGATAAGTGCCGAAACTATCTTCAAAGGCTTGCTGTTGTATCTCTTTTCAAAATACTCAGGCATGGTCTTTGCCTCAAGGTGCTTTGACATTATCCTTGTACGTCTGCCCAAAACTTTCCATGCAAGCCATGAGCCTATGACGGCGTTTCCAATTCCTACCCATGTGGAAGCTACACCGTAATTCCAGCCGAATTTTCCTGCGTAGCCTACAAAAATTACTGCCGAGAAGTATGAAGTTCCATATGCAAAGGCTGTGAACCATGCTCCAAGACCTCTTCCTCCCAGTACAAAATCATTGACGCTTGCCGATTTTCTGCGGTAATAAACACCTATGCCTATCATAAGTGCAAGGTATAATACCAATACTATCCACCTTGCTGTCAATCCAATACACTCCTTTTACTTCATGTGTCGCTTTAAAGCTTTTATGCTTTTGTGTTTTTACTTGCTAAAGTACAATGATACTATTATAGTACAAAGCGGAGTATTTGTCAATACGGACAGGCATAAAAAAAGCCACCGCAAAGGGAGATTTTGCGGTGGCTTTTTTGGTGAAAATCACGAAGTTTACCTGTGTAAAACATCATCGTTCATCGTGACGGTCGCTTTCGCCTGCGGTGATACAAAGGCACATTGTCACAACGCCCACAAAACCGCCTACCAGCGTTCCTGCAAAAAATTCAAGCATAAAAACACCTCCTGCGGATAGTGTGGGCATTTCTTGACAGCGTTATTCAGCGGTATGGTCACATGAGGGCGTAGTTTCCGTTTATATCCTTGACATGGCGAAGCTCAACATAAGCCGAGCGGTAAAAACCGAAGGTTCGGGATAGGTCAAGAAAGCGGTAAAAATCATTGTATGGTCGGTCGGAAAGATAGAAAACAATGATGTGCTTTTTGTGTTCCCCCTGACGAACGCTTGTTATCTTCATTGGATAGCCGAACTTGTCAGCCAATTTTTGAAGCTCTTCCGCCATGCGCACGAACTTTTCTTCCTCGGATTTTATTTTGGCTTTTTGTGCGGAAGAAAAATTTTTGTAGCGTTTATAACCTTTTTCAGCCGCCCAAAAGGGGCAGTCCTCAAATTTCTGAAAGAAAACGCACTGCTTTTCACCGCATTTGTGGTTTCTGTAAATGCTTTTTGTAACATAGCCTTTGTGCAGGTCGCAGTGACAGAAGCCTATAAGCTTGCGCCTTTGAACATAAACATAATCTCCCGAAACAAGCTTTGCGCCTTTAAGCTCATCGTCTTCACGTTGCGAAACGGCTTTTTCCTTTTTAGGAATGTAATTCATGTTGAAACTATTGATATACTTGTCCCAGTAGTTGTCATCACTTTGCTGCATAATGCTTGCACCTTTCACCTTTTTAAAGTATTATACCATACTAAAACAAATTTGTGGTAACATTTTTTGGACAGATGAAGAATTATACTGCGATCATTATGATAAGAGCCATCACAGCGAGAAAAGCGATATTTGCGGCAGTGAAATATGCGAAATATCTGCCTTTGATATGGGGGTGGCTGCGGCATATCTGCTTGTAGGATATAAGGCTTGCCATGGAGGCGATAAGAGTGCCAAGACCGCCTATGTTCGTTCCTATTATAAGTGCGTTCAGCTTGTTGGTGAAGCCTGAAAGGAGTATAGCGCATGGAACGTTGCTTATTATCTGACTTGCGGCAACGGCAATAAAAAGCTCGTGACCGTTTATTATGCTGCTGAGTACACTGCGGAAAAAATCTACTCTGCCCATATTTCCGATAAAGATGAAAAATCCGCAGAATGTAAGAAGCAGTGAGTAATCAACTGTTTTAAGCACGTTTCTGTCAGCAATGGCAGAGAAAGCAAGTGCGCAGAGGGTTGTTATCTGCCATGGGATAAGCCTTGCAACTGTAAGCAGGCAAAGGACAAAAAGCAGGACGTATCCTGAAAGCTTTGTCTTGTCTTTAGTCGAATATGTATCGAAGTTTTCAGCAGTTATATCTGTCTTGACAGACAGCTTTCCTGACTTTTTACACACTGCAAGCGTCCACAGAAAAAGCATCGCTCCTGCCACAATAGTAAAGGGAAGCATTAGTACAAGAAAATCTTCCAGCTTCATATCTGATACACCAAAAAGGTATAGATTCTGAGGATTGCCTATAGGCGTGAGCATACTGCCAAGATTTGCGGCAATGGTCTGCAGAACGACAATGGGTATGAGAAGCTTGTTGCCTGCTTCACCGAGAGTTGAGAGGGCGGTGAGAGTGAGGGGAACAAAGGTCAGAAGTGAAACGTCATTTGTTATGAACATACTTGAAAAGAAGCAAAGCCCCACAAGCACTATGGAAAGCTGAAATGCGGTATTGACTTTGCTTATGATGAATTTTGCACTGCGTTCAAAAATGCCAAGACCTTTGCAGCCCTCGGTCACTGTCATAAGAGAGAACAGAAGTCCAAGTGTTCGGAAGTCGATATAGCTTGCATATGCTTTGTCAGGTGTGATGAAAAATGCAGATATAACGGCTAAAAGCATTGCCACTATCAGGACGGTTTCTTTTTTAGCGAAAGTGATCGCTTTATTTATGTTTTTCATTTTATCATTTCCTGTCGTTTATTCATATGATAAAATTATATCATGAAAATGATATTATTACAAGATTTTGAGCTGCTTTAAGAAAAAAACTTGACAAGTTTAAATAACCATGTTATAATAACACTGTTATTATAACATGGTTATTTTCAGGCAGGTGCAAAATGAGAACGGAAACAGCAGGAGTTACAGAAACTCTTATAGAGAGTGCAAAAAAAGAATTTCTTGAACACGGCTTTCAAAATGCAAATCTTCGCAGGATCTCTTCTGAGAGCGGAGTAAGTACGGGGTCTATATATACACGCTTTGGGGACAAGGCTGGACTTTTTTCGGCGGTAGTAAAGCCGGCTGCAGACGGACTTATGGAGTTGTATCTTGAAAGCATAACCGCTGCAAGGGAGAGCGGCGACCCTGCGGAGGCGACAAGTCAGGGCAATGAGGGAACTGAGCTTGTGCTGAAATATATTTATGAAAACTTTGACGTTTTCAAGCTTATCTTCTGCCACTCGGCAGGAACGGAGTATGAGTATTATTTTGACGAGCTTGCTGAGATAGAGGAAAAGTATTACAGGGAGTTTGTAAAGCAGTTTTCAAGGCGTGAAAACATGGTGAGCGACTTCTTTATACACGTTATCTGCCGAACAGGCTGGTCTTATATTTACGAGGTGGTCTCTCATGATCTTTCTTATGATGAGGCGCAGATCTTTATGAAAAGCATAAGAGAGTTCTGCTTCGCAGGCTGGGGGAAAGTTCTGGGGCAGAATTATGAGGATCTGGGCTTGTAGGGTCTTGGTGTTGTTCGGGTTTTTAGTAGAACTTTGAGCAGGGAGCAGGACTTCGCATTTCTGCAAAGCAGAAATTGCGCCGCTCCCCTACAGAAAAGATGTCAAAATCATTTGACTTTTTTAACATTTTCAGCAACCCCTTATAGGGTGTTGCTTTTTAAATGGTAATAAGTTAGTTAAACCTAACTTTATAAACAAACAGGAGGTATTGTTGTGAAAAAGAAAGAGAAAAAGAAAAGTTCCTTTGCAGTTCTTATGCACTATGCAGGCGGACATAAGTATTATTCCTACGCTTCTGCTGTTCTTGCTGTAATAAGTGCATGGATAGCACTGATACCGTTTTATGATGTTTGGCGCATCATAAAAGAGATACTCAGGGTAAGACCTGATTTTTCAAAGGCGGAGAACATAAGCCGATACGGCTGGGAGGCTGTGGGCTTTGCACTTCTTGGAATGGTGTTTTATATCGCTGCGCTAATGTGTTCTCACAAGGCAGCGTTCAGGGTGCAGGATAACATGAGAGTGAGCATGATGAAGCATATTATGAAGCTTCCGCTTGGTTATGTTGAAGCTGAGGGAACAGGAAAGATAAGAAAGATAGTTATGGATTCAAGTGCGTCAACGGAAACCTATCTTGCCCACAATTTTCCTGACAAGGCTGTTTCAATTGCGACCCCTGTGGGTCTGCTTGTTATGATGTTCATATTCGACTGGCGGCTTGGACTTATTAGCCTTATCCCTGCGTTCATCGCATTTGTGCTTATGGGCACGCTTATGATGGGTCCTAAAATGGCGGAGGATATGAAGCAGTATCAGAATGCACTTGAAAAAATGTCATCAGAGGCGGTGGAGTATGTTCGTGGAATACCTGTTGTAAAAACCTTTGGTCAGACGATATTTTCTTTCAAGCGTTTCAAGCTTGCTATTGACGAATATGAAAAGTGGACTCTTGGATACACAAAGAACATGATGCTTCCGATGATATGCTTCACCACTGCGGCAAACGGCATTTTTGCGGCGCTTATAATTGCGGCTTTCAAACTCACTTCCCATGGAGTTACGGACGAGTTTGTTCTTAATCTTTTCTTTTATGTGATAATAACTTCTATTCTTACTGTAACACTTATGAAGATAGCATATGCAGGAGAGTCACAGATGTTGGTGGACGACGCTGTGAACAGAATGTATTCTATTCTTGAAACTGAGCCGCTTGCTGAGACAAAGAGCGGTGAAACTCCAAAGGACTCATCCATCCAGCTTGACAATGTGGTGTTTGCTTATGACAATGCAGAGAGCAACGCTGTTGACGGAATAACGATGAACATAAAGGCAGGAGAGCATATTGCGGTAGTAGGTCCTTCAGGGGGAGGAAAGACCACCCTTTGTTCGCTTATCGCACGTTTCTGGGACGTAAAGAGCGGCTCTATAAAGATAGGAGGGGCAGACGTGAGAAACATTCCGTCAGAGGAGCTTATGAAGTATGTTTCATATGTTTTCCAGGACAGCAAGCTTCTTAAAATGAGTATTCTCGACAACGTGCGAATGGGCAGACCTGACGCCACGGACGAGGTGGTAATGCAGGCGCTTCGTGACGCACAGTGCATGGATATAATCGAGAAGTTCCCTGAGGGTGTTGATACTATGATCGGCTCAAAGGGCATATACGTTTCGGGGGGCGAGTGTCAGAGACTTTCTATTGCAAGGGCGTTTTTGAAAAATGCGCCTGTGCTTATACTTGATGAGGCGACGGCTTTTGCCGACCCTGACAACGAGAGGTCTGTTCAGCAGGCTTTTGAGAGGCTTTCAAAAGACAAGACAGTTATAATGATAGCACACAGGCTTTCAACGGTAACAAATGCAGACCGCATTTACGTTCTGTCTGAGGGCAGGATAGCAGAGAGCGGAAAGCATGAGGAGCTTATAGAGCAGGGCGGGATCTACAGCCGTATGTGGAACGAATACAACAGGTCTGTAAGCTGGCAGGTCAGAAAGGCAGGGGTTTGATTATGAGCTTCACGGAAAAATTAAAACACAAATATGCCCTTTCAGACAAGGGTGCAAAAGGCATGATAAGGGCGTTTATTGCTGTTACGCTTGCTAACCTTGTGCTTATGCTCCCTGTGGGGCTTTTATATGTGCTTTCCTCATATCTTCTTGAGGGAGAGCTTCCAAGAGATAAGTTCTGGCTTTTTATTGGGGCGATAGTGGGAGTGCTTTTGCTTATTGCCCTTACAGCGCTGTTTCAGTATAAGTCAACATTTTATTCTACATATGTTGAAAGCGGTGTAAGACGAAGGACGCTTGCGGAAAAGCTCAGGAAGATACCCCTTTCATACTTTGGCAAGAAAGACCTTGCCGACCTTACTAACACTATCATGACGGACTGTGCAATGATAGAAACAGGCTCTTCGCATTGGATACCTGAGCTTGTGGGCGGTATCGCCTCCACTACTATCATTGTTATAAGCTTGTTTTTCTTTGACTGGAGAATGGCTCTTGCTTCAGTTTGGGTAATGCCGGTAGCATTTATGATAGTTATATCTTCAAAGAAGGTTATGTCAAGGATACACGAAAAGACGATGAAATATCGTATAGATTGCATTGACGGCATTCAGGAGGGGCTTGAAACTCTCCGTGACCTGCGTTCATACAACATGACAGAGAAATACTCTGAGGGGCTTGAAAAGAAGATAAAGGCTGTGGAAAAGCACGCTATCGTGGCGGAGTTTGCAAATGCGGTATTCGTATGCTCAGCACAGATGATACTAAAGCTCGGTATTGGAACTGTGGCTGTTGTGGGAAGCTCGCTTCTTGTAAATGGTGAGATAACGGTGCTGAAGTTCTTTATGTTCCTGCTGGTGGTAACAAGAATGTATGAGCCGCTTCAGATAGCGCTTCAGAATTTGGCTGCTATAATAAGCCTTGACGCAAACTGCAATCGTATGGACGAGATACTTTCGCACGAGGAGCAGTCGGGCAGTGATAAGCTTGACAACAAGGGTTATGATATCACATTCGACCATGTTGCTTTCTCATACAAGAGTGAAGAGCAGGTGCTTTCCGATGTAAGCTTCACTGCAAAGCAGGGGGAGATAACAGCGCTTATCGGTCCGTCTGGCGGAGGAAAGACCACTGTTGCAAGGCTTGCGGCAAGATTTTGGGATAATGACAAGGGTAAGATAACTGTTGGCGGAATGAATGTTGCAGACGTTGACCCTGAGAAGCTTTTGTCACTTTACTCTATCGTTTTCCAAGATGTAACGCTGTTTAACAACACTGTTATGGAGAATATCAGGATAGGCAGAAAGGACGCAACGGACGAGGAGGTTATGGCGGCGGCAAGGCTTGCACACTGCGAGGATTTTGTTGAGAAGATGCCTGACAAGTGGAACAGCATGATAGGAGAGAACGGCTCGGAGCTTTCGGGCGGTGAAAGACAGCGTATATCCATAGCGAGGGCATTTCTAAAGGACGCTCCTATCATTCTTATGGACGAGGCTACGGCTTCTCTGGACGTTGACAACGAGTCGCTTATACAGGAGTCTATCGCAAAGCTTATACAGAACAAGACTGTGCTTATAATAGCACACAGAATGAGAACTGTTGACGGTGTGGACAAGATAGTTGTGCTTAAAGACGGAAAGGTGGCTGAGACAGGCTCGCCTGAGGCGCTTAAAAAGGCTAACGGTATCTACAAGCACATGGTTGAGATGCAGATTTGCTCGGAGAAATGGAAATACTGATATGAATAGAAACCACCGCTGGGAGGAAAGCTCTCGGCGGTGGTTTTGGTTTGTTTGCGTATTATTTTGCGGAGATGTTTCCGCTTTCTGATTTTTTGATAAGACCTGCGGTGAGAGCTTTTTTCAGGGTGTAGCTTATTACGCTCTCCGTTATGCCCACAGCTCTTGTGTAGCCGAATTTCTTGGCTGTTTCTCTTACGAGGTCGGCTTCTGAAAGGCTTATCTGCTGGCAAAGCACTTCTTTCACGGCGTTTATTATCTCCTCGGAGGGGATATCCTCCATGCTTCGCTTGTTGGTATCATCGCTTGTGCGATAGATAGAATAGCTTTCAGGGGATTGCCCCTCTTTCCAAAGGAAAACTCTGTTTTCATCGGCTGTGGCGAATGGTGAAACGCCTTGTGCGGCATCGGCAAAGACGCTTTCCACTCTTGAGCCGCTTCGTGTTATGCCCCATGCGGTGAAAACTTTTCTCATGAAAAGCTTCTCGCTTATTGGTGCTTCGACAGCGATTATCTTTTCGGCTGTTTCCCTTATTTTCTGCTTGTTTTCTGGCTTATAAAAGTCATCAGATGTACCCATTATGCCAATATCTGCGGTCACATAGGGCTGTGCAAAGGCTGATGTGAGGGCGGAAGCTTCTTCTTTTTCAAACTGCGATGTGGAATAGACGGCAGGCTTTGAGGAGGGAGCGGTTTCGGCTTCATGCTTTGGTGCGCTGTCTATGGCGGCTTTTATGTTTCCCAGAACTCGGTCCTTATCGTCAAACCAATCGAGCGTCCACACTCTCAGGATATTCCAGCCAAGACCGTTAAGTACGCTTGGCTGTAGGATAAATCTATCCTGTGCGGTTGAGCTGTGGAGAGTGTTTTCACCATCAAGGAGTATGCCCAAGAGATACTCCTTTTCGTTGTCAGGGTCGATTATGCCGATATCAACTTTGAACTCGGAGCTTCCGATGTTGCATTTCACTCCATAGCCAAGCTCTTTTATGGCTTTTGCGATACACTCTGTTACAGTGCTGTCGCTTGTGCTTTTTGTGGTGCTGTGGGCTGTTACGGCAAGCTTTCCACGCTCGGCAAACTCCAGGAAGCCTTTAAGTCCTGCAACGCCCTCGGAACGTGTTCTTGAAAGGTCTATCTGCTCAGGACGGAGGACAGAGTAGACTATCATGGCTTTTCTTGCACGGGATATTGCTACATTAAGTCTTCGCCAGCCGCCGTCACGGTTGAGAGGGCCGAAGTTCATTGAAACTTGTCCCTTTTCGTCAGGGCCATAGCCGACGGAGAAGAGTATAACGTCACGTTCGTCGCCTTGGACGTTTTCAAGGTTTTTAATGAAGACTGGCTCTGGTGACTTTCTGTCAAGTTCTTCAAGCTCAGGGTGGTTTGCCCACTCTTCGCAGAGCATATCGTCAATGAGATTTTGCTGAACGGAGCTGAATGTTACAACACCTATGCTGTCATTGCGGAGCTTTTCATCGCTCATTCGTCTTATTATCTCGTCAACAACGGCTCTTGCTTCCGCCTTGTTCTGCTTTGTTCTGCCCTTGTCATAGTGACCCTCGGGGTGGATAATGCTCACCTTTGAAATGAGGTCGTTATGGGACGGGAATGTGAGAAGCTTATTGTCATAGTATTTCATGTTGCTGTAGGCAATAAGGCTCTCGTGGCGTGAACGATAATGCCATTTGAGATACTGCTGTGGCATGGAGATAGCAAGACAATCGTCAAGGAGGCTTTCGAGGTCTTCTTTTTCGCTGTTTTCTTCGTCTATCCGATTTGAGGAGAAGAAGTTTGTTGGTGGGAGCTGTTTGGGGTCGCCCACAATAACAACGTTCTCGCCCCTTGCGATAGTGCCTGCGGCTTCGGCTGTTGGAAGCTGTGAAGCTTCGTCAAAGATAACAAGGTCGAATTTCGGGAATGACGGGTCTATATACTGTGCAACTGATATGGGGCTCATGAGCATACAAGGGCAGAGCTTGCGTAGAAGATTTGGTATCTTATCGAAAAGGCTTCTAAGTGACATCATTCTGCCGTTGCTCTTTATGGCACGTTTGAGTATGCCCATTTCAGAGGTGGAAGCGCAGGCTGAGCCTTGGGCAGGTATTTTTGCGGAAAGACGAGCCAAAAGCTCCTGTATAGTCAGGCGTGAGAATTTATCGAGAGTGTCTTTGAACTGTGTGATAAGGTCGTTTGCACTGTTACTGCTGAACTGGCTAAGACGTTTATCGCTGTTTATTATCATAAGTGCAAGCTGATAGTTTAGCGTGCAGGAGAATGCTTTTTCTACGTTTTCGCTGTCAACATTGCCTGTGCGGTAGCTTTCGCTGACACCTGAAAGTCCGTTGTCTGAAAGCTCTTTGTCAACGCTGTTGAACTGGGCGGCGTATCTAAGCTTATCGGAGTTTTCGGCATAGGTATTAAGCTTTTCTGCAGATAAGCCAAGCCAATCTGCACTTGCTTCTATGTCGGTCATGTTGGCTGAGAAGTTGTCCTCAAAGGCTGAAAGCTTTTCAAGGAACGAGGAGAGAGCCTGTCCTTCAGAAGTGCAGTTTGCTTTTCCGATAGTCTGAGCCATTTGTGCAGGGTCAGCACCCGCTTTCTGCTTAATGGCATTCATAATGCTGTCGGTTTTTGAAACGGCTTTTTCAAGGACATTCCAATCGGTCTGCTCGTTCATGTAAATACCTGTGAGAAGCGCTGTTACATCTGACGGCAGGCTTCGCAGGAAGTCTTTCTTTTCGCTTATGGTGCAAAGCTTATCGAGAATTTCACCAAGGTTTGCTTTTGTAACGAAAGCAGGGTCTTTGGCGTGGAGCTTTATTCCCTTTGTGAGCTTTCCAAGCTTCATTGCTTTTGGCAGGAACCAGCTTTGAACTGCCTGCTTGTATACCATTCTTGACTCTGAGGCAGGGAAGTCAAAGACGCTTTTTTCAAAATGGCTGAGAATATCGGTGCAGAGAGCGGTATACTCTTTTCCTATGGCAAGAGTATCTTTGATCTTTTGCAGGGTGATATCATAGTGAGGTGCGCAGAGAAGTCCGTCAAGAAGTTCACCGTCAGCGGTGGAAGCTTTGTATATGTGGTAAAGCATTTTTACTGCTGTCTTGTCAAGGTCGCCGCTGTAGCTATAAGCCTGTGCGAGAGTTTGTGCGCACTGAGAGGAAGCGGTGGCTTTTTTGGCAAGGTCGGCGGCTTCAGTGTGGAACTTGTCACGCTGTTCCATAGAATATGATGTAATGCCGATATCTTTAAGTGGGAAGTCGGCAAAGTTGCCTGTTTCGGCTATGGCTATTGAATATCTATGCACAAGGTCGCTGAAACGGTCGAGAGTTTCCTTTGTTATGTTTGTGAAGATATCTTTTGAAACTGATATTTTGTCTTTTTCGGATATACTGCGCTCATAGGCTGATATAGCTTCATAAAGGGTCACACCACAGTTACGCTTTTCGTGAAGTGCGGTTATGGTATCGTTGAGCTGGGCTTTCTGAGCTTTGAGCTTTGCGGCTTCGGCTGAATACTCCTCGGGAGATTTTATTTTGCCCACTTCAAGGGCTTTGTCAAGCTCTGCAAGGACAGTGGTCTTGTTTGTTTTATTGGAGTGGAGTTCAAGGCAGAACGGGTCAAGCCCTAGATTTGCAAGACGTTTCTGCACCACGTTGAGGGCTGCCATTTTTTCTGCAACGAACAGCACGCTTTTATCATTATAGAGTGCATTTGCTATCATATTTGTGATAGTCTGAGATTTTCCTGTTCCCGGAGGACCGTGGAGAACAAAGCTTTGTCCGCTTCCTGCTGCGGCAATGGCGGCAAGCTGTGAGGAGTCTGCGCTCATTGGCACTGCCATGTTTTCAAGGTCAAGGTCGGAATCTATATTCTCAGGGGTTATGCTTATATCCTCGGGGACATAGGTGAGAGAGCCTGCCATAAGGCTGGACACCACCTTGTTTTGGCTTATCTCCTCTGAGCGGTTGCGCAGGTCGTTCCACATTACGAACTGGCTGAATGAGAACAGACCGATAAAGGCATATTCCTCTATGTTCCAACGCTTTTTGCCCATAACAGCCTGACGGATAGTATTGAAAACAAGGGGCAGGTCTATGCCGTGTTCGTCAAGTGGGAGAGGGTCAAGACCTGTGATACTGATGCCATGGTCTTGGCGGAGATATTCAAGAAGCGTGACGTTTATCTGAGTTTCTTCCTGTCTGCTCCTTATTATATAGCCTTTATTGCGTGTGTTGCGGACGATATCTATAGGGATAAGCACCAAAGGGGCATAGCGTGGCTTTTCGGAAAGGTCGCTTTCATACCAGCGGAGAAGTCCCAGAGCGAGGAAAAGGGTGTTGCTGCCGTTTTCCTCCATGCTCACCTTTGCGGAGCGGTAGAGGTTTTTCAGGGCAGAGTCAAGGTCAGTTTCGCTGAGGAAAGTTCTTATGCGGTTGTTTTTGAACTCGTTCTCGGCGATATTTGTCACAAGGTCCTTTTCGTTCTCAATAGCGAATATTTTTGCGTCACGGGTGGAAACTGTCCACTCGGTAGGTATTTCCATGATACGGAAGTCACTTCCGCTTGCAAGCTCGTCCTCAAGCTTTCCAAGGTCGGCGGTCATAAGCTGCATGGTGTTCTTTGTGACACGGAAGTTCAAAAGAGAATTTCGCAGGCTGAAATCAAGAAGCTTTCTTTCCCATATGCGCATTTTTGTGACGGGTTTATCGTTGCCCTCTGCCACTTTGCCAAGAAGCGAGCTGTTAAGCTCGGAGGGGGCGAGCATCTCTTTTGGCTTGTCGGATTCTTCGGCAAGCTGCATACCTGAATAGGTTTGCTCGGGACGCAGTGGGATAGGTCTTATGCCACTTCCACGGGTGCGGATAATGTCTATGACGCACTGAAATTCCATGTTGCTTATATGGTCTTTGCCGTGTTTCATGGCATGGTCGAAACGCTCGATATCGTGAACGTTGCCGTCAACAAAGTCTGTACACTCCACAAGGAGCATTTCTTCGGCATTTTCTGCAATGCGCTTTTCAATGGCGGAAACATCATCAACGCAACAATCTGCGAAAGTTTCGTTTTCAAGCCAACAGCCGCAGAATGCGTGACCTGTCATGAAAAACAGCAGAGGGTGAAGTCCCACCGCTTCAAGGCAGGCGGCATAAAGCACCGCAAGGTCAAGACAAGTGCCCATTTTTTGCTCCAAGACCTTATGCGGCAGGCGTATCCTCTGACCTATGACTTCATAGCTTGCAGGGGGATCGTTGTAGACTATTTTCTGCTGGACGAGGGCGGCAAAAATTGCTGCCATTTGAAGCTTCACGTTGTTTGGGTTGTTGGTTTGATAGCCTGTGAAAGAGGGGTCGCCTTTCCACTTTTTCAGGAACGTGGAAGCGTCATGAATGACTGGGGAGAGCGCAGGGTGATTTGGCGTAACAAATGCGGCTATCATCTCAGGCATTATGTTCAAACCGCTCCACTGATCGCAGGCGAGAAGCTCTATAGTGTTCTGATAGGTGAAGATATTTTCACCCTTTTGAAGCACCTCAATGGTGATATTGCCCACCATTTTTTCTGTAAGAGAGAAAAGAAGATCTGTGTTGGTAGATATCCTCACGGGGGATATCTCGGCAGAACTTTTTGCGGGGATAGAGCCGATATAATATGTAAATTCCTTTGCAAACTCAGGCTCAAAGGTTATTTTAAGTCCGATATTCTCAAGGGCTTCCTCTGAGTTGTTGTTTACTACAAGGCTTCTTATGACAGGGACATAGTTTTGCTGCATGGCAAAGTTTATAGATGCGTTTATGTGTCCGCCGACAGTGACGATATTATCCACTTTTACCCCTCCGACAATAAATTTTTTAATAAGGAACACCGAACAAGGAGCGTGCGGTGTAGCCATATGTACTCATTATAGCACAAATAAACACATTGTGCAATATTTTTCCTGAGGACATGATATGCTATATAAAAAGTAAACCCATTGTTCATAGTATCTTTATTGAATAGGTGGGAGGGTTGTGCTATAATACACTTTGAAATTCAATAGAAAATTTGGAAAGGTGAAAGCTATGGAAAGAATACTTGATTGGAACAAATATCTTGATACTGCGGCGAAAATGGTTTCTGAGGGAATCGTTATGCTCAAAAATGATAATAATGCTCTGCCACTTGATACAGACAAAGAGGTGGCTGTTTTCGGACGCATACAGTTTCATTATTATAAAAGTGGAACAGGCTCTGGAGGAATGGTGAACGTTACTAAGGTAGTGAACACTCTGGACGGGCTTATTGATAACGGCGTAAAGGTCAATGAGAAGCTTCTTGACACATACAGAAAATGGGACAAGGAAAACCCATTCGACTTAGGCGAGGGCTGGGGCGGAGAGCCGTGGTCGCAGAAAGAGATGCCACTTGACGAGGGGCTTGTCAAAGAAACTGCAAAAAGCTGTGAAACTGCCATTGTGATAATAGGCAGGACGGCAGGTGAGGAGCAGGACAACAGGCTGGAGGCAGGCTCTTATTTGCTAAGCGATGACGAGATAGCTATGCTCACGGTGGTGAGGGAGCATTTCAAAAAAGTTGTTTTGCTTCTCAACGTGGGAAATATCATAGATATGACCGACATAAACAGAATTGCCCCTGACGCTGTGCTTTATGTTTGGCAGGGGGGAATGACAGGCGGAAAGGGTACAGCGGACGTTTTGACAGGAAAGGTCAGCCCAAGCGGAAAGCTTCCTGACACTATCGCATACAAGGCGTCGGACTACCCTTCGGACGCTAATTTCGGCAGGGAGAAAAACAGGGATATTTACGCTGAGGATATTTATGTGGGATATCGCTATTTTGAGACTTTTGCTAAAGAAAAGGTGATTTATCCGTTCGGATTTGGTCTTTCATACACTGAGTTTGAGATAAAGACGGAAAAGGCTGAGATAACAGAGGGGGCTGTGAAGCTTTCTGTATCGGTGAAAAATATCGGTTCTTACAAGGGCAAAGAGGTAATAGAGGTCTACTGCGAAGCTCCGCAGGGAAGGCTCGGCAAGGCGGCTAGAGTGCTTTGCGGCTTTGAAAAGACAAGGGAGCTTGTACCACAGGAAGAGCAGGTGGTTGAGATAGCAGTGGATATCGCAAAGCTTGCTTCTTATGACGATTCGGGTGTGACGGGCAACAAGTCATGCTATGTGCTTGAAGCAGGGGAATATAAATTCTATGTGGGCAGTGACGTGAGAAGTGCGGAATATGCTTGCAGTTTTGAGCAGGGCGAGAATTTTGTGACAGAAAGGCTCACTCAGTCGCTTGCTCCTGTGGAGAGTTTTGAGAGAATAAAGCCTGTTTGCGAGGACGGAGCTTTCAGCATTGGCAGAGAGGCTGTCCCTGTATCTGAGGTAGACGAAAGTGCAAGGCGTTTGGAGAAGCTTCCGAAAGAGATAGCATACACCGGTGACAAGGGCATAAAGCTTTGGGACGTTAAGAACGGCAAGAACACAATGGACGAATTTATTGCACAGCTTTCAGACTATGACCTTTCCTGCATTATAAGGGGCGAGGGCATGGGAAGCCCTAGGGTCACGGCCGGTACGGCTTCGGCGTTCGGTGGAGTGTCGGAAAATCTCAATGGCTTTGGCATACCTGCTGGCTGCTGTTCGGACGGTCCGTCGGGTATGAGACTTGACTGCGGCACAAAGGCTTTCAGCCTGCCGAACGGCACGATGATAGCTTCTTCGTTCAACAAGGAGCTTACAAGGGAGCTTTTCACTTTTATGGGGCTTGAAATGGCGGCTAACAAGGTGGACTGTCTGCTTGGCCCCGGAATGAACATTCACAGACACCCTTTGAACGGCAGAAACTTTGAGTATTTCTCGGAAGATCCTTTTCTTACTGGCAAAATGGCGGCAGCTGAGTTAAAGGGCATGGCCGGTGCAGGGGTGACAGGTACGATAAAGCACTTCTGTGCGAACAATCGTGAGACGAACAGGCATTTTATCGACTCGGTGGTATCGGAAAGAGCGATCAGGGAGATATATCTAAAGGGCTTTGAGATAGCGGTAAAAGAGGGAGGAGCTTCCTCTGTTATGACCACATATGGCAGAGTAAACGGCTTGTGGACGGCAGGAAACTTTGACCTAAACACAGTGATACTTCGTGAGGAATGGGGCTTCAAGGGCTTCACCATGACGGACTGGTGGGCGAACATAAACGTTCGTGGAAAAGAGCCTGACAAGACGGATCTTGCAGCTATGGCTAGGGCGCAGAACGATGTTTACATGGTTTGTCCTGACGGAGAAAAGAATGACGATAACACGCTTGTTGCCCTTGAAAATGGCGGTATAGAGAGGTGTGAGCTTCAGAGAAATGCGGCGAACATATGCGGATTTCTTCTTAACACTAATGCTCTTAAGCGTGCGGAGGGTATAGGAGATACTGTCAAGGTGATAAACCGAGAGGACGAGGAGCAGGAGGACGACAAGCCTGTACAGTTTTATAAGGTGGACCGTGACATAACTCTTGACCTTAGTGATGTTGACACAAAGAAAGGCACTTCTTATAGCTTTGCTCTTGACTTGTCAAACTTCGGTATTTACAGGGTGATAGTCACGGCAAGCTCTACACAGAGTGAGCTTGCACAGATACCTATGACGCTGTTCAGCATGGGAACTGCGGTGGGTACGTTCACTTTTAATGGCACAGGTGGAAAGGCCGTTTCAATGGAAAAGAAAACGCCTATGTTCTCACGCTTCACAACTTTCAGGATATACTTTGCACAGAATGGGCTTGACCTGCACAGTATCAGGTTTGAGCTGACGGACGAGAAACGTTGATTTAAGGCTGGCGTTATGTTTTGTGCAAGTGAATAAACAGCATGGCGCTGTAAAAAAACGCGCAATAAAAAAGACTGCAACCACCCTTAAAAGGGTAG
>ERZ772969.1510-NODE-1510-length-17322-cov-4.442752_pt1 | contig 17322 bp, 14 predicted proteins | sample MGYA00511676_ERZ772969 | MGnify/ENA primary metagenome ERZ772969 (study PRJEB29015, sample SAMEA2737651) | human gut metagenome | biome: human gut; feature: human-associated habitat; material: faeces | place: China | collected 2012 ... | reverse complement strand
AATTCGCTGTCCGGCTCCCGCCTTCTATTCTCTTTTTATAGACATAAGAGTAACTCGCGGAGCATGCCGCTCGTTATTTACAGTTCTAACTTCTGTACAGACTGTACGATCGCATCTGCAAGTGACTCAAACTCCGGTGCGTTTGTCTCGTCTGCGGAGGAGTTGACAGATACCTGTGCGCCAAGCACGGTGCACTCCTTTAATTCCTCCTCGATATACTCTTTCATCAGAGTACCGGACTTGATCGCCCATGTTCCGTTCTCGATAATTCCAAAGGTACGCTTCTGGAAGTTCAGCGCCTTTAAGTGATGCAGGAAATCATACATTACCGGATAAATTCCAAGATTATATGTTACCGATGCAAGTACGATGTGGCTGTACTTAAATGCCTCTGATACCAGATAGGACACATGTGTATTGGAAACATCATACATTGCCACATTGGTAACGCCCTTATCGCAAAGCTTAGATGCAAGCTCCTGTGCAGCTGCTTCTGTATTTCCGTACATGGAAGCGTACAGTACAAGCACGCCCTTCTCCTCCGGCTCATAGCGGCTCCACTTGTCATGCTTATCAATATAGTAGCCCAGATCATTGCGCCATACCGGACCATGCAACGGACAGAACATCTTGATCGGAACAGTTCCGGCTTTCTTAAGCAGAAGCTGTACAAACGGTCCGTACTTTCCTACGATATTGCAGAAGTATCTTCTTGCATCGTCAATCCAGTCACGATCAAAGTTCACTTCATCTGCAAACAGCTTTCCGTCCAAAGAACCAAACGTACCAAATGCATCTGCTGAAAACAGCACGCCATTGGTCGTATCAAATGTCACCATCGCCTCCGGCCAGTGAACCATCGGAGCAGCAACGAAGGTAACCGTGTGCTTTCCAAAGCTCTTGGTATCACCTTCCTTTACCTCCTCTTTACGATCCTCCACATGGAAGCCGAACTGATGCATGAACATAAATGCCTTCTCATTGCTGATGACCTTACATTCCGGATAACGCAGAAGCACTTCCTCCATAGAAGCCGCATGATCCGGCTCCATATGATTGATCACAAGATAATCCAGCTTTCTGCCATTTAATACCTCTTTGACATTATTTAAAAATTCTCTGCAGCCTGCCCAGTCTACCGTATCAAATAATACCGTCTTATCATCCATCAGCAGGTAAGAATTATAGGATACGCCTCTTGGAATCGGATGGATATTCTCAAACAGATGTAAACGCTTCTCGTTTACTCCGACCCAGTATAAATCCTCTGTTACCTTTCTAACACAGCTCATTTTAATTCTCCTCCTTCAAAATATGTTTCTATTTCTCTTTCGATGATGGGATAAAGTTTGCCTTTTCTTCACCGCAATCCGGACAGATCCAATCCTCCGGCAGCTCCTTGTAGCTTGTTCCCGGACGAACGTCGCCCTCCTCGTCTCCAAGCTCCGGTATGTACTCATAACCGCATCCAAGGCAGACATAACGTCCAACCGGTGCCGGCTTCGGCTCATCCACAACAGCCTTCTTCATCTTCACCATTGGCGGCGCCGGCTTCTTTGCTCCCGTATCCAAAGCCTTTGTCAGAAGCGGAAGAATCTCATTTACATCACCGACAATACCATAGTCTGCATTCTTAAAGATCGGAGCGTTTGCGTTGCTGTTGATCGCGACGATCGTAGCCGCGTCCTTAATTCCCTTTAAGTGCTGTCCTGCACCGGAAATACCGCACGCAATATAAAGGTTTCCGGTAAACTTCTGTCCACTCATGCCGACATAACGGTTTAACGGAAGATACTGAAGCTGCTCCGCTACCGGTCTGGAAGAACCGATGGCTGCGCCGGCTGCTGCTGCCAAATCTGTCACAAGCTTCATGTTTTCCTTGCTTCCGATACCTCTACCGGCGCTGACTACACGCTCTGCCTCGATGATCGGTGTATTGATGTCGATTCCGACTGTAAAATCATGACCGTCTGCCTTTAAAGCTTCCACAAGTGTCTGGACTCTTTCTTTTGCGCTGCCGTCCTTTAAGATCATCTTCTTACGGCTTCCCGTGATAGGTCCTTTCTTCTTGCCCTTTACCGGAGCCGCCGTTGCCTTTGCTGCTTTTCCGAGAATGTGGGAAGCGATGACAACGTTCTGGATCTCGTTCGTTCCCTCATAGATCGTACAGATCTTCGCATCACGGTAGAAGCGCTCAACCTCCATACCCTTTAAGTAACCGTTTCCTCCGAAAATCTGAAGCGCATCGTTCACAACCTCAAGACAGATGTCTGACGCATATTTCTTCGCCATAGCGGCTTCCATTCCGTACGGCTCATGGTGCTCCTTTAATTCTGCTGCGCTGTATACAAGAAATCTTGCTGCACGGATCTTTGTCGCCATCTCCGCAATCTTAAACTGGATTGCCTGAAGCTGCGCGATCGGCGCATTAAACTGCTCACGATCCTTTGCATACTCTACAGCTGCCTCATAAGCGCCCTGTGCGATTCCGAGAGCCTGTGCTGCAATTCCGATACGTCCGCCGTCAAGCGTATTCATCGCGATCTTAAAGCCCTGTCCCTCTTTGCCGAGCAGGTTCTCCTTCGGAACCTTTACATCGTTAAATAACAGCTGCGCCGTAGCGGAAGAACGGATACCAAGCTTATCATAATGATCGCCGATCGTAAATCCTTCCCAGCCCTTCTCCACGATAAACGCGCTGATTCCCCGCGTGCCGATACCCGGCGTAGTTACCGCGAATACCACATAGGTATCTGCCTCTCCGCCGTTCGTGATAAAAATCTTCTCTCCGTTTAGGATATAGTGGTCGCCGACAAGCTCTGCCGTTGTCTCTGTTCCGCCGGCGTCAGATCCTGCGTTCGGCTCTGTCAGACCAAATGCACCAAGCTTCTCTCCCTTTGCTAACGGAACAAGATACTTCTTCTTCTGCTCCTCTGTTCCGAATGCAAAAATCGGGTAAGTTCCGAGTGAAACATGTGCAGATAAGATAACGCCTGTTCCTCCGTCCACTCTGGAAAGCTCCTCAACTGCGATCGCATAGCTGATGATGTCCTTTCCAAGTCCGCCGTACTCCTTCGGATAAGGAATTCCTAACAATCCCATCTTTCCGAACTCTTTAATCTGCTCTCTCGGGAACTCATTATTCTTGTCAAGCATAAATGCGATTGGTTTGATCTCCTTCTCGACCCATGCCCGAACCTTTGCTCTCAGCTCCTCGTGCTCCTTTGATGTTGCATAAAACATAACATTTGCCTCCTTCTCCTGTACATAACGCCTTTTAGCGTTTGCATTTTAACCAAAAAAATGTTTTCAATTTTTTCTATCTAACACATTTTTACCAAAAAAATAAGAGAAAGTATGTAACCATAGTTACATATTTTCTCTTAATTGTAAAAATCATCCAAAAAGTCTTTATTTAAAATACGAATCTCTTTCTTTCCGACCTCAATGACCTCCTCCTCCTGAAGCTTCATCAGGGTTCTTGACAAAGACGGACGGGCAACTCCCAGATAATTTGCAAGAGCCTCCCGATTCATCTTAAGCTTCACAACGCCTTTGGCATCCGCCTCCTCTAACAGCCAGATCGCGATCCTCCCTTTTAAGGAGGTCGGACTTAGGATATGCATTTTCTGCATCGTCGTCCACTCCTTTTGCGAGAGGATATTGAGCATATTCTGCAAAAGCTGCTTATGATGCTCACACGCCTCATTACAAAAACAAGTGAAGTATTCCATCGGAATCTCTAAAATCTCTGCCTTTGTACATGCCTCTGCACCGTACCAGTACATCTTATCGCCGCTGAAAAAATATTGCTCACCAAAAATGTCGCCTTCCTCAACCTCGTAAAAAATATTTTTCCGCCCTGACATCAAATTGCGCACAAGCGCCACGCGCCCTTTTAACAGTACATACAGATAATAGGGTCTGTCCTCCTGCTGAAAAAGCATCTCCCCCTGCCGGTATTTCTTTAGTCTTGACTTGGAGCACGCAAGCATCCGCTCAAGCTCCGCTTTTTCAATTCCCTGAAATAATGCATTTTCTTCTATCATTTCACTTTCCGATCCTCTTTTGATCCCTGCCGGATATACTCGTTTGGAAATTACTCCCTGATCTTAACACGGGCAGCAGCAATCGCAAAACATTTTCAGACACAGTATGCTAAGACACCAGTTTCCGGTGCTTGCGTACGGCCTATCGTAACCGCTTCCCATACTGGTATACCATGTGCCGCCATACTCCAGATGCTGCAGAAACTGACGATATTCCATGTTGCTCGGCTCCATCTCAACCGCCCGCCTTGCATCCTCCATCGCACGGATATTATTCCCCGCTCCCTGATTGGCTACCGCACTGTAATAATACCACCTTGCGCCGCGCTCTCCAAACGGAATATTGTTCAGCACATTTAACGCTTCCGCAAAATGACGGTTCACGATATAATTCCACGCAGCGCGCATCTGTACAGACTCCGCGCCCCTTTGATAGGAACCTGCGCCATAGTAACTCCGACTGCCGGTATTTCCCGTACGATAACCGCCATAGCCGTAACCGCCGCCCTGCTGCTTTTCTTTCATGATCTGGTCATACGCCTGCTGCACTTCCTTAAACCGCTCCTCCGCCTGCGCCTTATTCGGATTATTGATATTGGCGTCGGGGTGGTATTTCCGGCTCAGATTGCGGTATGCCTTTTTTATTTCTTCATCCGAGGCGCTCTGGGAGACTCCCAGTACCTGATATGGATTTATCATAAACTATAACCTCGCTATTTCCGTGCTTTCTTTTTGGCTTTTTCTTCCGCCTTTTTCTTCTTTAATTGAAGAAACTCATACTTTGACCAAACGCCGGAATAGAGTACATTTCGTAAAATATCCGCGTGCAGCAAAATCGGCAGACGCTCAAAGGACTTCGCGCACTCCGACATCATGCTTGTCAACAGCAGACGTATAAAGGTATCCATATCCTCATCCCGCTCTTTCATCTGCAAGATCAGGGGATTGTACACCCCTTTCTGCATGTCCGCATCATAATCCTCATACGCATCCATCAGATAAATAAATTTCCCCATATAAAAACCGAGTGTCCGAAGCTCGCGCGCCCACTCGTCCTCACGCCAGCAAAAGACCTCTCCTAACATCTCGCCGGAAAGCCCTGCCACAGCGTCCAGATTCTTCTCGCCGCGCCCCTCGGCGTCCTCTGTTTTTTTCATATACTCCTCGATCGCGGCTGCCTGTCTCGGATAATTCTGTACAATACGAGCATAATCCTTATCCAGCATTTTTGCAAATGCTTTTTTGGAATAGGACTTATCATCCTTCCAGTCGTCGATCAAATTATGATAGGCAAGGATCACATTCATGTCCGCCGCATAATCCGTCGCCTCATTGATCCACAGCGTCTTGCGCTTCGTCGGATGGAGCGCACAGGTAATCTCAGAGACCTCGTTGTCAAGCTCATAAAGTCCCGTTAAAAGAACAACCAGAAACGTCATATCATAATTAAGAAGCATCTGCCCCTTTGCGCCGCAGCTGGACTTCAGTCTCCGGCAAAGCCCGCAGTAATATGCCCGATATGCCTTTTTATCTTCCTCCGTCATGATCTTCTGGTTGATATTGATATAACCAAACATCTCACAGCTCCTAGCTCTTTTTGATAAACTCGTTTTTACATTTCGGGCATGTAATACATATCTTTCCCCTGCCCCTTGGTACACGCACCTTCTGGCTGCACTGCGGGCACTTATAAAACCGATAAGTCTTTCTCTGCGCAAACTGCTTCTTCCTCGCATCCCATTTCGTCACCATCTGATAACGAAACGTCCGATAATGCTGGTTTTCCTCATAGCGCTTTGCCACATTCCTCGAAAACAGACGAAAACAGGTATAGACAGCAAGACCAAGTCCTCCCCACGACAGCATCATATTTAAAACGGGAATCCGTGTAAAAAACAGGGAGAGCACGATACACACCAATGCAACGATGTTCAACATCCGCCCCAGCTCATCCGCTCCGTATCTTCCCAGCATAAATCTCTGCAGTTTCTCTCTCATACGATTACCATCCCCTTCCATTGTCTTTCCTTATGGTAATCGCGCGAAAATTTTCTGTCAACATTTCTATTCTCTTTTAAGAAACATTTTATACTTTGGTTAGAAATATACAAAAGACCCTAACCATCCGAATCTGATTAAGGTCTAAAAAATAAGCAGAGCGATAAGCCGGGTTATGTCGCCCTGTCAGAGACAGGGGAATGATCATCTATCTAGGATGACTGTTGCCAGCCACCTCAAGCGACCTACCTAAAGCTGGCGGGCCACGTATGCGCTTTGATTCGGTCTTGCTTCGGATGGGGTTTACATATGCCCTCCCTGTTACCAGAGAGGCGGTAGTCTCTTACACTGCCCTTCCACCCTTACCGGAGCATCTGCATGCAGATACTCCAAAGCTGTAAAACAGCTTTCCGCTTTTGAAAGCGGGGCGGTATATTTCTGTTGCACTATCCTTAGAGTCGCCTCTACCGGACGTTATCCGGCATCCTGCCCTGTGAAGCCCGGACTTTCCTCACCCCGTAAAAACGGGCCGCGATCATTTGCTCTGCTTATTCACGATTATTTACTATACACGAAAAATCAACGTTCGGCAAGTCTTTTCCTAGACATGAAAGCACGAACCGCCGATAAATTCCCGAATGATTGAATTTTGACCGATCGCCTCCGTCGGCATCGGAAGAAAATAATCCAAAAACTTCAATAACCGCTTTGCCTCCAGATATTCCTCGCAATCCTTTTCGATCGCAAACAAAAGCGGCTCTGCATAAAGCTTTAAGACGGCAAGCTCATAAATGAGCGCCGAGTTAAACATCTCGTCTGCACTTTCCTGAAACGGAAAAATATATTTTTCCTCGCCGCGGCGCACGGAATCCCACATTGCGATCGTCTCCCGCGCCGATGTGCCCCTTGTTCTGGCGTCGCGCACGATCCGGCGTATCAGTCTGCCGTCTGTCGTCGGCAGATAATTATGCTCGTCGACATTTAGCTGTGTGAGCGCACTGATATAAATTTTAAACTTACTCTCCACGGGAAGCGAATAGGAAAGCCTGTCATTCAGTCCATGGATCCCCTCGATCACGAGCACATCCTCTGCCCCAAGCTGCATGATCTTGTCTTTATATTCTCTTTTTCCCGTCTTAAAATTAAAGATCGGCAGATTGACACGCTTCCCTGAAAGCAGCTCATTCATATCATGATTAAACAGCTCCACGTCCAGAGCCTCTAAGCACTCAAGGTCTAACTCCCCGTTCTCGTCGCGCGGCGATCGATCCCTGTCAATATAATAATCATCCAGAGGAAACGGGTGCGGCTTTAATCCGCGTGCCGCAAGCTGGATAGACAGACGGTGCGAAAACGTTGTCTTTCCTGACGAGGAAGGTCCGGCAATCATGATAAACTTTCGCTCTCCCGCCCGTAAAATATCATCCGCCAGCCTTCCGATACGCTCCTCAAACAACGCCTCCTGCGTCAGAATGATTTCCTGCATACGTCCGGCAGCGATCGCGTCATTGAGCGCTCCGACCGTATCGATCTGAAGCATTCTTCCCCATTCTCTGGAGGTCTTTAACGCATGGAACAACTTTCCCGAAGGCACAAAGGGCGCCACCTTCTTCGTATTTTCATTTGGGAATAACAGCACAAAGCCATCCTCATAAAGGGCGATGTCAAAATACCGCAAATATCCTGTGGACGGCACCATAAACCCGTAAAAATAATCCTTATAATGATCAAGTACATAAATATTGACGCGGGAGCTGCGGCGATAACGGAACAGCTTCTCCTTATCCCGCATCCCCAGTCTGTGAAACAATGCAATCGCATCATCTGTATTCATGCTCCGTTTTTCAATCGGAATGTCACTGCGAACGAGCCGCTCCATCTCGGATTTCAGTGCCTGCGCACGCTGCTCGTCCATCGTCACATGCGCCTCGCCGTCCTCTGTGTCCTTCCTAAGCTCACAGTAATATCCCTGACCAATGGAATATTTCACGCGCACGCCGATCCTTTCCTCTCCCCACAGCGAAAACACCGCCTTTTGCATCAGAAGCGTTACGCTTCTGCGGTATGCCTTTTTTCCGGCTTTATCCGCAGTTGTGATAAATTCCAGCGTTCCGTCCTCCGTCGCCTGTTTTCCAAGCTCACGCAGGCGCTGATTATATACTGCAAGAACAATGTCGTCCTCATAGCTTTTCCGACACTCCTGTGCAATCGCAAGAAACGTCGTTCCGCGCGGATACTCCCGCTCTTTTCCATCAATGACAAGTGTTACCGTCTCATGCTTCTCCATAAAATCCTCCCGATCACCAATATCCCAATGCTCTTTCATTGAGCTCCAATGTATGCTCCACTTCTCCGATGCGCCGCATGATCTCAGGCGTCTGTGCGGTCTGAGTAAGGCGCGCCAAAATCTCCCCCTGTATGCGCCGCTCCCGTTCCAGATACTCCTTCAATACCGGATGCCCTTGCTCCAGCAGAAGCTTTCCGTAACGGCATTCCCACTCTGACGGCATCTCCTCCGCAATATCCCCAACAAAACGAACACGCATCATAGGGTAATATTTTCCGTCCTCAAAAATCATTTCCTCCGCATCCGCACGGTAATGATTCTCCCATAAAAACCGACGTACCGATGCAAGCTCTGACTGCGGCTGTAAAATAAGCTCCCTTGCCTGACGGCACACCTCCTGTCCCCTCGACAAAATATGTATGACCAGACCGCCGCCCATACCGGCGACCAAAATAGAATCGGCTTCTCCCGGCGCAAGGGCGTCCACACCGTCGGAAAGACGCGTCTGGATACTGCTTCCTAACCCATACAGGCGGATATGCTCCTCTGCCCGCAGCAGCGGTCCTTTTCTTAGGTCCATTGCGATCGCGCCGGAAATCTTCTGCTGCTGGATCAGATAGATCGGCACATACCCGTGGTCTGTCCCGACGTCTGCAAGCCTTGCGCCGCCACTGACAAGGGCTGCCGCCGCCGCAAGGCGCTTTGATAGTTTTACCATAGCATCACTCCAAATAGTCCTTAAGCTTGCGGCTTCTGCTCGGATGACGCAGCTTGCGCAATGCCTTCGCCTCAATCTGACGGATTCTCTCACGGGTTACGTTAAATTCCTTGCCCACTTCCTCAAGCGTCCGCGCGCGGCCGTCCTCCAATCCAAACCGGAGCGTCAGAACCTTCTGCTCGCGTTCCGTCAGTGTGCCGAGCACCTCCTCCAACTGCTCCTTTAACAGCGTAAAAGCAGCGGCGTCGGCAGGAACAGGCACATTATCATCCTGAATAAAATCTCCCAGATGGCTGTCCTCCTCCTCGCCGATCGGCGTCTCCAAGGAAACCGGCTCCTGCGAAATTTTTAAAATCTCACGCACGCGCTCCACCGGCATATTCATCTCAGAGGCAATCTCCTCCGGGCTCGGCTCACGCCCAAGCTCCTGCAGCAACTGTCTGCTGACCCGGATCAGCTTATTGATCGTCTCCACCATATGAACAGGAATACGGATGGTTCTCGCCTGATCCGCGATCGCCCTTGTGATCGCCTGACGGATCCACCATGTGGCATAGGTCGAAAACTTATAGCCTTTGCGGTAATCAAACTTCTCCACCGCTTTGATCAGTCCGAGATTTCCCTCCTGGATCAGATCAAGGAACAGCATTCCGCGCCCCACATAGCGCTTGGCAATACTGACCACAAGACGCAGATTTGCCTCCGCAAGACGCTTTTTTGCCTCCTGATCGCCAAGCTCCATGCGCTTGGCAAGCTCTATTTCCTCCTCTGCCGAAAGCAGCGGAACCTTTCCGATTTCCTTTAAATACATGCGGACCGGATCTTCGATGGAAACGCCGTCGGGAACGGAAAGGTCGATTTTCTCCACCTCAATTTCTTCTTCCTCCTCAACGTCCAAAAGTATCTCATCGTCTGCATCGTCGTCCGTAATACGGAGCACATCAATATTATTTGTCTCTAAAAATTCCAAAATATGCTCAAATTTCTCAGCATCCAGATTCATATCAGCAAAAAAATCATTGATTTCCTGATACTCCAGCATGTTTTTCTTCTTTTTGGCAGTCGCAAGCAGTTCCCTTAATTTCTCCTGAAATCTTACCTGATCGTTTACAGACGCATCTGTTTTGGCATCCTTTTGATTCACGGCTTCCTCCCTGCCTGCATTCTTTTCCATATTTTCTTTCTTTTTTGCCATTTTGTTTCATCCTCTCATAGTTCGTTACTATTTTGTCCTTATTCCCCGGTTTTCATCCCGTGTTCTTCACAGTTTCCCTCATTTTTTACAAATCTATGGAAATATGTGTCTTTTCCAGCGCTTCCAGCTTCTTTTTTTCCTCGACGAGCTTCATCAGCCCCGCAAGGTCGTCGTTGGCTAACTCCCGGTGATCAATGCTATTTTTCTTCACCCGCACGATCGTCTCCTTAAGCGCCTTCTCCATGTCGTCTTTTGTCTCGATCTGCTGGATTCTCGCGTTAAATAAGCCCGCAATCTCGCGCTGCTCCTCCTCGTTTACAAACATGCTGACAATTCTCGCCGGGTTTACCGTGCCGCTCTCCTGATACTGTGCAAACAAAAGCGCAGCCGCCCGGTGATAAATTTCCTCCGTAAAATCCTCCGGAGAAATATAACTGCCGATCTTATCAAACAGCTTCGGCTGCTCAATCAGCCATGTGAGCAAAAGCTTCTGGGACTGCTTCATGCCGTCCTCCCTCTTTTTGCTCTTTGATGCGTCTGCCGCACGCTGCCCTGCCTGCCCGTCATAGACCCGTCCTGCACGAATCTCACCCGCCAGTCCCATTTTCAGCCCATACTGATTGACCATTCTGCGCAGATCCTCCACAGGAATCCTATATTTTTCCGCCACCGCCTCAATATAATTTTCACGCTCCAGCTTTTCCGCAAAACCGCACAGCTTTTTTGCCGCTTCCTGATAAAAGGCTGTCTTTCCCTCAGGATCGTTCATATCGTACTGCTGTTCTAAAATGCGTATCTCAAATAAAAAGCTGTTTTCCGCCGCTTCAATGCGCTTTTGATATTCGTCTGCGCCAAGTGCCTTGATAAACTCATCGGGGTCCTTATACGGACGCATGTTAATAATCTTTGTCGTAATGCCCGCTTCCTTTAAAATCGGAATCGCGCGCAAAGCTGCCTTCACCCCTGCCCCATCACTGTCGTAGGTTAAATAAACATCCTTTGTATAACGCTTGAGCAGATTTGCATGTCCGACTGTAAGCGACGTGCCAAGCGACGCCACGGCATTGTCAAATCCAGCCTGATGCAGGGCGATCACGTCCATATAGCCCTCGCACAAAAGAAGCTGCGGCTTCTTCGTCGGACGCGCGAGATTTAAGCCGTAAAGATTACGGCTCTTATCAAAAATCCTCGTCTCCGGCGAATTTAGATACTTTGGCTCACCGTCTCCCATCACGCGTCCGCCAAAGCCGATGACCTTATTATGTACATCCATGATCGGAAACATCGCACGATTCCAAAATTTATCATAACCGCCGCGCCTCTCATCAATCGTCACAAGCCCGGACTCCTTTAAAATCTCGTCCTCATATCCCTTTTGGCGCAGATAACGATACAGATCGTCACTGTACTGATCAGAATATCCCAGACCAAATTTCTTGATCGTCTCCTCTGACAGCGCACGGTTTTTAAAATAGGAAAGCGCGTGCTTCCCGCGCTCACTGCGCAGCAGCAGAAAATAATATTTTGCCGCCTCTTTATTGATCTCCAAAAGTCTGGCGCGCTTGTCCGCTTCCCTGCGCTGTTCCGCCGAAAACTCCTGCTTTGGCAGCTCCACGCCGGAACGCTCCGCAAGCGCCTCCATTGCTTCCCCGAACGTAAAATTTTCATATTGCATCAAAAATGTAAATACATTGCCCCCCGCCCCGCAGCCAAAGCAGTAATACATCTGCTTATTCGGAGAGACGGAAAACGATCCCGTCTTTTCATTATGAAACGGACATAACCCAAAATAAGTGCTCCCCTTCCTGCTTAGGCGCACATACTGGGAAATTACATCTACAATATCATTTCGCGAGCGCACTTCCTCTATGATTTCATCTGAAAAATAGGGCATTCCATACTCCTTCCTCTACGCTCCAATAAATCTCTGCCTGCACTTACCGCAGGCTTCTGCTTCTTAATACCCGTCCACCTGCCATGCCTGTGGTAGGAAGTATTCACTGAACTTTGTGATCGCGTACTGGTCTGTCATTCCTGCAATATAATCAGAGACTACGCGCTGTTCCTTCTCTCCCTCTTTCAGCATACGCAGGTATTTCTCCGGCAAAAGCTCGATATGCTCCATATAATAGTGAAACAGCTGCTCTAACATCGCCTTCGCCTTGACTTCCTCTCCCTTTGCCACCGGATTCTTATAAACATGGGTAAACATAAACTTGCGCAGCTCCACCATTGCGCCTTCCACCTCAGCCGACATTGCAATCTCATTCTTATCCCTGCTGTTCATGATAATATTATGGATCAGCGTATTAAGCCGCTGCTTTGTCGTAAAGCCAAGCGTCTTTTTTAATTCTAACGGAATATCATCCTCCGTGAGCACCTGCGCACGGATCGCATCGTCGATGTCATGGTTAATATATGCAATTTTATCGGAAAAACGTACGATCTTTCCCTCCAATGTGGCAGGCTTTAACCGCGACTGATGATTTAAAATGCCATCGCGCACCTCCCACGTCAGATTCAATCCCTTTCCGTCCTTCTCCAGCTTCTCTACAATGCGGACGCTTTGCTCATTATGACGAAAACCGTCATCGCAGAGGCGGTTTAGCACCTGCTCTCCCGCGTGCCCAAAAGGCGTATGACCCAGATCATGCCCCAGCGCGATCGCCTCAACGAGATCCTCGTTCAAACGGAGGGCTTTCGCAATCGTGCGGGCGTTCTGAGACACCTCCAGCGTATGCGACATCCTTGTACGATAGTGATCTCCCTTTGGGGTTAAAAACACCTGCGTCTTATTCTTGAGCCTGCGAAACGCCTTGCTGTGCAGAATCCGGTCGCGGTCTCTTTGAAAGACCGGACGAATATCACACGGCTCCTCAGGAATCTCCCTGCCCCTAGAATCGATGCTGTGCGTCGCATACGGACTTAAATTTTCCTGCTCCATCCGCTCTATTTCTTCACGTATCAACATGTATTTCTCCTCTTTGTGATCCATAGGAATCACATTGGATCAAAAAAGCACTTCCTGCGATGATGCACACTTTCATGAGCAGAACGGATTGCCCTGCCATCGTGCCCAACGCTTTAAAAATGTGCTTCGTTTATGTAGAATGACAGCACAACCGTGTGAAAACACACTTTTATACTATGTCACAAAATGATTACATATTTATTATTCGGCATTCGTGCGGGATTTCCTTTATTTTTTTGAAAAAAATCAGAATTATCTCCTCTATCCTGTTTTTTATACAAATTCTCCCCTACTTTTTTTCTTAAACCTATTGACAAAGTAGGTGTTTAGGTTTATCATGCCAACATAACAATGTAAGCGATACCGTTTGAAAGGAGGAGAAAGACATGAGCAATAAAAAGCATACAGCTGATCTTAAATCTATGTGTTGTTGTCGCATGTTAATCCCCCGGGCATATCAGATGGCCAGGCGTTTTTGCATGCATTGTTTCGCGCCTGTATATTTTCAATAAGAGCTATTGACAAGCCATTTGCCCGGGAGTTTCCAAGACTCCCGTTTTTTTTTATGCTTAGGTTTGCAGTTGAGAAAATCACAGATCCGTTACTTATTTAAAAATCAAAAAGAAGGAGATCATTCATGGACATTCAGGTTTTAAAAATCGGCGCGTTGGCGCTGACATTGCTTTTTTTCGGAATCCTTTATTTTCTGGGGAAGAAAAAAAACGTTGATTTCGGAATACTAACATTATTGGCAACCGCCTTTGGAATCATCGTCGGTCTGGTATTTAAAGAAAATTTTGAGTATGTGGCTGTATTTGGAACCATATTTACAAATATCATTTCAGCGATGGTCGTGCCGTTATTATTATTCAGCATTATTTCAAGCATCACGAATCTGGGAGAATCCGTTCATCTGAAAAAAATCGGTTTCAAATCGGTATTTTTCTTATTGCTCAATAATTTGACCGCAAGTGTGATCACTTTGATCGCAGCGGTTGCACTGCAGGTGGGGAAAGGCTTTCCCTATCAGACTGTAACGGACTATAAGGCAGCGGAGGTTCCTACGTTTATTGATACGATCGTCTCTCTGTTTCCCCAGAACCTGATCACACAATGGGGAGAGGGAAAGGTCGTACCGATCGTAATATTCGCGATTCTCATAGCGGCGGCATATAATCAGTTCGGAAAGGACAAGGAAGACGTAAAGCCGTTTAAGACATTTATTGATGCAGGAAACAAGGTGCTCGGTCAGGCGATTGGCTGGATCATGGATTTTACACCTTATGCAGTACTTTCACTGATCGCAAGAGCGGTAGGAAAAACAGAAATAACAGATTTGCTTCCACTGATGGGGGTTATGATATTAGCATATCTATTATGCGCAATTCAGCTGTTTGGAGTGGAGAGCCTGCTGATCCGTTTTGTCGGAAAACTAAATCCTGTCATTTTCTTAAAGAAAATTGCTCCGGCAGGAGTCGTCGCGTTTACCTCGCAAAGCAGCGTAGGAACAATTCCGGTTACCGTAAGGCAGTTGGAAAAGGAGCTTGGAGTCGATGGCGATATCGCAGCCTTCACGGCGGGTCTTGGCGCAAATCTCGGAATGCCGGGATGCGCAGGTATGTGGCCGGTGCTTTTGGCAGTGTTTTCTGTCAATGTGCTCGGACTTGATTACTCACTGACACAATATGCATTTTTAATCCTCCTGTCACTTGTCGTATCTGTCGGAACAGTTGGTGTTCCGGGCACTGCCACAATCAGCGCTACGGCTGTGTTCTCTGCCGCCGGACTGCCAATCGAGCTGATCGTGCTGCTGGCGCCTATTTCAAGTCTTGTAGATATGGCAAGAACAGCCACGAATGTAGTAGGTGCGGCAACTGCTTCCGTACTCGTCGCAAAGACAGAGGGACATCTGAATGAGGATATTTATAATGAATTGCAGCAGGGTGATCGTCAGGAGGCTTAACCAGCCTCGTTTGGGTCGACTTCCCCGCCTTTGCTCTATGGGAAACGCCCCTCTGAAAAGTCCGGCAGCCTCCGCAATTGCGGGGGCTGCCGTAAAAAACAACGAGCGACGGGCTTCGTAAGCCACTCTTATGTCAAATAAAATTTGAATCAACAAAATCAGTATGGTATTCATTGCGAACGCCTTGTGTTGTTTTTACATCACCACTTCGTATCAATATGCAGCTGATCCCGTATGATATTTTTTGCCTCAACAAATCGGTCCAGATAATCTCCGTCCAAGCAATGATACTCTACCTCATACTTTTTCAAAAGCTCCTTGATCTGATCGCTGTACTTTTTTCTATCTGAAGCAATTTTTTCATTTCGTGTTCCATCCTGAACAAATTTCACCGTTGGTTCCAGAAACAAAACCGCATCCCACACAGTAATTTCATGGATCGCCTCGGCAAGCTTCGTGCAATGCGCGATTTCCGACTCGGAGGTCAGTAAAAATTTTGCATAAAATAAAGTCGTCATTGCATCCGTATCTACAAACAAAATTCGATTGCTCCTTTTTGCGGCATCCATGATATTTAATTTCTGACGCAAAAGATTTTCATAAAGATCGTCAACCGTCATAAATTCTTCTCCGCCCGCATAGGCACAGGTATCTCTCCCTACCTCACTGACAAAATTTGTGTTGTATGCAAGCGCTAAATTTTGAACCAACGTTGATTTTCCGGTGCTCTCCCCTCCCACGATCAATACCCTTTTTGTATAATACGGTTTGCAGACCTCCGGTATGTAATCCCAGTGCTCACTTGCCCACTCCCTGATCTCTGTAGAGCTGATCGGAACCTCCCTGCGCTCAAAATAAATGACCTCTGACTCCGGTGAATACAAGCTTTCAAACCGGTTTGTTCCATAATAATCATCTCCACAGAACACCACATCTATCTTTTTTCCAATTGCTTGTTTGATGTCACAAGCGCCCTTCTCCCAATAAGCATCCGTGTTATACTCTTCTTTGCTTACTGCCTGATCCTCGATCAAAAGGATCGTTACATTTGACAAATGCTTTAAGGCGTTTAAAATCCAGCGATAGCGCAGCTCCTTACTTGTACTCTCACGCCCACTGCACCAACTAATCACAACATACAATTTCTCGCACACCGACGCCGCTTTTATCATATCATGTATATGCCCTATATGAAGCGGATCAAAGGAACCGCCATACATTCCAACCTTATACCGCATCTTCTCTTTTTGCACCTCTTTCCCATTTTATCAACATAATGACTGCATTGCCAAGATATACCGTCCACATCAAAAGAGTTGCCATATTATCACTCCCCGATGCAAAATCGCACCACCACATGTAAACGCTGAAAACATCGACTGCAATCCATATCCACCACTGCTCCGCAAACATTTTCACACTGATGATCATCGCGGCAACAGAGCAAACCGTCGTAAAGGAATCCACAAACGGCATAGCATCTCCCAAATAAGCAAGAAGTATTCCATACAAATATGTGGAAACCACTATCGCGATAAAAAGCAGCAGTCTGTGTTTCCAGCTCATATGCCTTTTTTCCACTTCCTTCGTCTCTTGATCCATATGTTTCCTCCAAACATAAAATCCAACAAACTGCATCGGGATATAATAAATCGCATTCAGCATTGTCTCCCCATACAAAGAAGCCTGATACGAAATGACCGCATACAAAAAGCTGTTGATCAGTCCAAAAATATATGCCGATAATTTTCCCTTACCGGTACACACAACACAGGCAACTCCCATTGTCGATGAAAGAATCCCCAGAAAGGTATCTCCCCAGTAAAGACCCAACCCTATAATGACGACGCATGCCGTCAACAGCCACGCTGCCTCCCATGCCTTCCACCCCTCCAGCTCATCCCTTAAAAACCTCTTTACTGCGTTCATCCCCTTATCCTCCTGTCTTTGGTCCCGTTTCCTCTCACTGGCTTATCGTATAGCCTTCCCCACTTTCTTTTTCTATCTCAAAGAAGAAGCTATTCCTTTATAAAACTTAGAAAAGCTTTATAATTTATGTTAAAAACAAGAACTTATCTACTTAAAAGGGGCTGTTGCAAAAGTAGATAAATAATCTACTGGAGCAACAGCTCCGTTTTTAT
>ERZ772969.1505-NODE-1505-length-17369-cov-14.049671_pt1 | contig 17369 bp, 21 predicted proteins | sample MGYA00511676_ERZ772969 | MGnify/ENA primary metagenome ERZ772969 (study PRJEB29015, sample SAMEA2737651) | human gut metagenome | biome: human gut; feature: human-associated habitat; material: faeces | place: China | collected 2012 ... | reverse complement strand
TCTCCCCTCGCCGCTGGCAGGATGAGAGCAATGACCTGTGGACCACGTACCAGCGGATTCAGGAAAACCTGATTAAGGGCGGACTCAGCGGGCGTAATGTTAAAGGCGAACGAACGCATACTCGTGCCGTGCGTGGCATTGACGGGGACGTGAAGCTTAACCGTGCGCTGTGGGTGATGGCTGAAACACTGCTCACACAACTGCATTAGACGTTTTATGTTGCCACATTGTTATTATCGGACACCACCTGTCCGAATTGCTACGTGCTCGTGTGCCTCAATCTCCCGGTAATAGCCTGTAACCCCCGTTACATCTGGCTTTTGCAGAAATAAAAAATAGTTTCTGCGTTGTCCATACCCTGTCCGCCCCCCTGTTTAAAGTAATCACATCATTTTCAGTCAGTTAACTTTCCTGGAGAACCTCTCATGACACAGGCAGAACGCCGCCATGACCGGCTGGCTGTCAGGCTGTCACTGATAATCAGCCGTCTGGTTGCGGGTGAAACGTTGAGCGTGCGCAAACTGGCGGCTGAGTTTGGCGTGTCGGTGCGCACGCTGCGGCGTGATTTTCGTGAGCGGCTGATGTATCTGGACCTGGAGTATCAGTCCGGATATTGCCGCTTACGCACAGCGGGCAGTGAGACGCAGATGGTGCCCGACGTGCTTATCTTTGCCCATCGCAGCGGGATGGCCGGTCTTTTTCCTGGCTTTGACCGCCGTCTGGTGAACGCACTGCTGATGTGCGATGAGTCTCCCTGCGTTATAGCACCCGCCAATCCGGTTCCTTCGCCTTCAGGAGCATTGTCTTTCTGGAGACTGATTCAGGCCATTACCGGGCGCAGGCGGGTAACGCTGATTGCCGAGGAGCAGCGCTGTGAGCGGCTGGCTCCCTGTCGGTTACTCATCCACCAGCAGGCCTGGTATCTGGTGGCAGAGCACGACGGACATATCGCCGTATTCACCCTGGATGAAATCCATCTGGTTCAGCCCCTGCAGGAGACTTTCCGGCGTAACGACAGTCTGTGTCGTCTTGTTGAAGACCCGGGCTTTATTCAGTCCTTACCCCATTTTCGCTTTATCCAGCAGTCATTGCTTACATTTGTTCCGGCTGACAGCCCACCGGAATAGCGCAGGCATTGTTATCAACCCGGCAACAGGGAGGAGCCCTATGCCCGTTATTGCCATTATCGCCATTGTTGTCATCGTCATCATTCTGAACAAAACCGGGGTGTCCGACAGTCTCGCGGCCCTGACCCTTGCCACTGTTGCCGCACTGCTGACGGGAGGTGGCGCAGCCGGTGCTGCCAGTGTCGCGCTGACACCGTTCGTCGGCGTGCCGGTGGGTATTTTCGTCGGCATTTATGTCTTTGCCAAAGTGGTACGTCTGATTTCAGGGAAAAAATAATGAAATGTAAAACACTACCTCTGCTGGCGATGGTTGCCACCACTCTGTTTCTGAGCGCCTGCGATGACAGGAGTGATGACCTGAAAGCTATCAGTAAATTTAAGGACCTCACGCCTCCGCGCTTCAGCGATGTGGTCAGTCGGCAGGATGATGTCAGCGAAGAATGGTCACAGGTTGGCTTTTCATCAGGTCTCACCCTGCAGGTCTTACGTACCCGTGAGTCGCCCGATGGCTGCGAGGGCGGTAGTTACTACTACCTCGTGGATATGCAGGAAAAAACCATCCAACCGCTGATGAATGCGCTGTGTATTGCCGATAACATCAAACTGGAATACCAGGAGGTGACGGACCCGTATACCAAAGAAAAATACTTTGAGTACGCCCATGACGGCAAACTGATGGGGCAGCTACTGATACCCTCGAACCCTGACAATCAGGAATAAAACAACGACAAAGGAGACAAGAATGACAATACTTTCACTAAGTCGGTTTATGCTGGCGGGTGTACTGCTCGCGAGCTTTAATGCCTCTGCTATCCCGGGGTTCTGGCAGCAGGGTTACGGTCAGGGCAATACGGAATACAGCGTGACCGAAGCCAGCGGAAAGACGTTTACCATCAACTGCACAGGGAACCCGGACCAGAATGGTTTCTATCAGCATTCAGTCTTTCTTACCCTTGCCGATGACAAGATGGTCAGTTCGCACGATGACGACACTACTATCACCGTAGTGATGGATCACCAGCAGTACATTATTCCGTCCAGCCTGGGCTGGCGTAACGGCGATAACGCCTGGTTTGACTTCATCAGCAATATCTCTGAGGCCGGGCAGTTCGACGTCTACGTCAATGACCACAAAGCAGGGACCTTCACTGCGGACCGGAAGAACACTGAGAAAGTTCTGTCCACTCTCGGAGACTGCAGCAACGACTGATAGTAGTATCTTCCCCAGCAAATCCACCCCGACAGCTAGCAGGCTGCCGGGGTTTTCTTTTATCAGGAGCCCGAAAATGACCCAATCCGTGTTGCTGCCACCGGGGCCTTTCACCCGGAGACAAGCGCAAGCGGTCACTACCACGTACAGCAATATCACACTCGAAGACGACCAGGGCAGTCACTTCCGTCTGGTGGTTCGTGATACTGAAGGCCGGATGGTCTGGCGGGCATGGAACTTTGAGCCGGATGCCGGTGAAGGTCTTAACCGCTATATCCGCACCTCAGGCATCCGTACAGACACGGCCACCCGCTGATCGCGAAGCATTTACCCGCATTCACCTCCCCGAACACACTTTATATCCCCATACGCCAGCCATCGCCGCTGGCGTTTTTATTGACGGAGACATACCCATGACAACACAGACGCAGCACGACCTCGCACCCGCTAACCAACCCGAATTTGAACTGACCGTCACGCCGGTCCCCGATGAACAGCGTATCGATTTCTGGCCACAGTACTTTGGCGCTATCCCGCAGTGGCTACTCCTGGAGCCGCATATCTTCGCCTGGATGGACCGCTTCTGTGAGGGCTACAGCGGTGGTATCTGGTCGTTCTACACCCTCAGCAATGGCGGCGCATTTATGTCCCCCGAGCCTGACAACGATGAGACATGGCGTCTGTTTAACTGCCTGAACGGTAACGATGCCCAAATGAGTGCAGAAGCAGCAGGTATTGCTGTCTGCCTGATTGCGTATAGCCACCATGCCTGCCGTACAGAATGTGACGCGATGACCGCACACTATTACCGCCTGCGGGAGTATGCCATGCAACATCCAGAGGCTCACGCCATTCTGCGTATTATCGACTGACCGAAGGAGCAACAGATGAAACAGCTTTCCTTTTTACCCGGCGAGATGACGCCACAGGACCGGCGTCTCATTCAGCGGGCGCTCAGGGCTCTGGACCGCCACCTGCATGAGCCCGGCGTAGCCTTCACCTCTACCCACGCCGTACGTGAATGGCTGCGACTGCATATGGCCGCGCTTGAGCGGGAAGAGTTCCGGGTGTTGTATCTGGACAACCAGAATCAGTTGATTGCCCATGAAACGCTCTTCACCGGCACGATTAACCGCACCGAGGTGCATCCCCGGGAGGTGGTCAAACGTGCTCTGCACTTCAACGCGGCGGCGGTGATACTCGCGCATAACCATCCTTCCGGCGAGACGACACCTAGCCAGGCCGACAAAACCCTCACGCAGCGACTGGTTCAGGTGCTTCAGCTGGTGGATATCCGTGTCCCTGACCATCTGATTGTCGGTGGCAGGCAAATCTATTCGTTCGCAGAACACGGTCTGCTTTGAGGTATTACATGAAAATTATCAGTAAACGCAGGGCAATGACGATATACCGCCAGCATCCTGAGTCCCGAATCTTTCGCTACTGCACCGGCAAATACCAGTGGCACGGTAGCGTCTGTCATTACACCGGCAGGGACGTTCCGGATATCGCCGGAGTCCTCGCGGTATACGCCGAACGCCGCCAGGACCGCAATGGGCCCTATACCTGCCTGATGAGCATCACCCTGAACTGACAATAGTGGAGAACTGTAATGAGCAACCCTACCAGGGGCCTGCAGCGGGAGATTACACTGCGCCTGGGAGCCCGTCTGGTGCAGGAAGGCAACCGACTGCATTATCTGGCTGACCGGGCCAGCATCACCGGCAAGTTCAGTGACATCGAATGCCGGAAGCTGGATGAAACATTCCCGCACTTTATCCGCCAGATGGAATCGATGCTGACCACCGGTGAACTCAGCCCCCACCATGCCCACTGCGTTACCCTGTACCACAACGATTTAACCTGCGAAGCCGACACCCTTGGCAGTTGCGGCTACGTATACATCGCCATTTACCCCACTCAGCGTTAATTACCTACACGAGAGCAAACATGAAAACTTTACCTGCAACAACTCAGCGGGCGGTGAAGCCCTGCCTGTCACCCGTGGCTGTCTGGCAAATGTTACTGACACGTCTGCTGGAACAGCACTATGGTCTGACAATAAACGACACGCCATTCTGCAATGAGGCTGTGATTAAGGAACACATCGATGCCGGTATCACCCTAGCCGATGCCGTGAATTTTCTGGTAGAAAAATACGAGCTGGTTCGTATCGACAGGAAGGGATTTAGCTGGCAGGAACAATCTCCTTATCTCCGGGCTGCAGACATTCTGCGAGCGCGGCAGGCAACTGGCTTGTTGCGGCAAAGCCGTAACAACGTAGTACGATGAACATTGCGTACAACCTTCCCGATTTACATTTCTGAACTTCCTCCCTTGTTTACCTATTGCGTAATGCGCCTGCTACTACCCGGCAGGCGCGTTATCTTTTTACGGACAAACAATCATGCAACCAGAAGTTGAAGTATTAACCGATCATAATGAGCTAATTTGTTCGAGCTTTATTGAACACATTGCCAACACATTAAATTTAGGAGTGGTGTACAACTAAACCTGCAGCCAAGGATGTATAGTGAGCGAAGCCCTATCAGGCCTTTTTGGTCAGTAGATAAGATTGATCTTCGTTGATAGAATTTACTTACACCAGCTGTTACATTAAGATAATTTTTTGGTGGGAGAATGATAAGATCTTACGTAACAATTTGATTTTAATGGTGCGATAATAGGAACAAACAAATCAACTTAATTCGTTGTTTTGCAAGAATTTATTCTTATCGACAAATAATCCTATACACATGGCTATACACATTGGCGGGAGCGTTCAAAACTCGTCCACCTCATCGCACAACAAAATACTTTTTCTTAAGAAAAGCGTACATACTATTCACCATCATATTTTTATATGAAATATCAATATGATAGAAGTTAACCATTAAGTGAAGAGTGAACAGCAAACCCTACATTTGATCTTAGACCATAATAAAACCCAGCATTCGCCGGGTTGGTGGTCCACTCGCAATAAATTTATGATAGGTCAAAACTATCTTTTCCTAAATTTTAACTTATTCCAAAAGAATAGGGCTGTGAAGTTAGCCCCATCCTTAACTTATTAAATTTATTAAAGATATAAGGATTGCTCAATGAACTGACTGGCACCACATAAATGAACTTTAACCTCACGCTCACCAAAAAACGCCTGCCAATATTTTTTTATATCCTTTTCTTTTTCTTTATCTCTTTCATATGTTACGACTTCAATTTTAACACTTCGTTTAATCATTCGAGATAAAAGTTGTCTCATTTCAAAATCGGCATTCGGCAACGAATAACCTATGAAGATTATTTTGTCAGCTTCAGATAATTCAATACCAGCGTTCTGCCAAATTATTTTGTATTGAGGATTTGATAGATCCTTTAGAAAGGTAGGCATAATAAGATTTGATATCAGTCTATTCTCTTTATTTACTGCGTCATGATTTTTATCACAATGCCTACATGTTGCCCCTCTCGCAACCCCTATTTTTTTATTAAACCCGACATAAAGGCGCATGCATCGCGAACATTGTAGCCAGTTAAGTGAACCATGAATCTTCAGCAGTTTCACATTAAAACCACCTGCTCCTAACATTTCTAGACCCGGCTTTACCGTTTCGTCCCTTTCTTCTAAGGAGCTTATATAACAGCAATAATCAACAACTGCACGTCCGTTGTAGTTCCTTTGGATGTAATCATACAATGAATTATCTAGTAGAATATCCCAGTTGGTACTAATAACGCTTACAGGATCATGCTGTCTATAATTACCACCCAGCCTCTCGCTACATTTCCTCACTAAATACTCAGCAAAGTGGTCAATATATTCCTTACTATTCCCTTTTCTTTCCAAGATTCTCCTAATGGCCAAACCAATGATATTAAAAACAGCATCCCTTGTCTTTGTCATTTGCTCAATAGACAGACCTCTAAACTGGATATTATCCGCCAAGCACCGGTCTAAAGGAGTGAACATATCTTCAATCTGAACATCTTTAAATTGCTCACGTTTATAATATAATTGTTCAGTAAGTAAGTTTTCAAAAAGCTGAAAATCTGAACCATTAAAATAGTTTGAATCCTCTTGGTGTATTTTAAATATCTCACCCATTATTTCCGCCTGCATAGGCGCGCCAGCTTCTTTTGAAAATCCAGCACCAAGCACAAATACAGTTTTCATCCACAACCTCTTAAATTATATTCTGCGGTCAGATATTTGAAGATTAGCTTATTCATATGTCAAGAAAAAACCGGCTTCCACCGGTTTAAATACCTATTTTGTGATTTCGAGACTGCACTTCGGTAGCCAGTCAGCATTGCATTCTTCTCTAAGTGCCAGATTGGTCTGCATTCCCTGATTGGTCCGCCGCTTCTCGTACTGCAGCCCATACTCTTTCAGCATTAACGGCAGCCCCTTGCCAAACATGGTCAGACTGAGCGTATTTTTATAGCCGTTGGCTTCCATGTAGACCAGATAGGCATGGTAAAGGTATGTACGTGGCTGGCGCGGGACAATATTGGCGTTTCCCATAAACATGCCGTTGGTGTCGGGTAATGCCTCAAGATAGCCACAAAAATCAAATGCTGGATCGGCATCACGCTTGATGGTGAGAGCCTCATCAGAATTCTGCTGCGACTGAAGCAATGTTCTGGCGCTCATCGGATCGCTGAAACGTTGCATGAGTTGGCGAACAATCACAGCAAGTTCTCGAGCAATTTTATCCTTTAGCTGCGGATCGCGTTCTTCCGGTGCTATCTGCTCAGGAAAATGCAGAATAACTCTACGGCGGGACACACCACCACTGCGATCAGTGAAGCGCATAGGATTATTATTTACGGCCAGGATAACCGCCGGAATATGTGTTGAATAAGCATTCTGATATTTGGGGTCCACAGATACTGCATCGCCACCGGTTATAGCCTTAAGCCCGGCGCCATCGCCGCTCCATTTCTCCTGATCAGGCAGGCGAATAAGAGAAAAACCGATCAGAGCCGCACGTTCTCGCGGGGACTCCAGAGTTTCAATTGTCGCTGACGTGGCGTTATCCTCTCCTGCAAGCATCGTTGCAATTTCAGCAAGGATACTTTTGCCACTTCCGCCAGGGCCAGTCACTTCCAGAAAGAGCTGCCAGTCATAGCGGTTCGCCAGCACCATAAACAGCGCTGCGAGAATAATGTCGCGTTTTGCTGGCTCGTGCCCGGCGGCCCTGTCCAGCCATCGCCAGAATGCCGGGGCATGAGTTTCAAGCGTTTCCCCATTTACCGGTGGCGTGAAATCGACTTCACACAGGGTACGTAGCCAGTTCTCTTTACAGTGCGGACTAAACAGCCCTGTTCGCGTATCGAGGACGCCATTACGAAAACCGATCAGATGACGTGCCGGATTTTGCTGCTGCGGAACAATTAACTTTAATGTTTCCACCAGTGAGGCAATTTTTCCTGAGGAAAACGGTGCACCGAGGCGCTGGAAAAGGGCTGCGACATCTCGGGCAAAATCAGACTGAGAAATCACTTTCCACGCTCCAGACTCATAGCGGGATAAAAGCTGACCGTTCGGATCAACCGCCAGTGCATCCCTGTAATGCTCCCGAACCCTCTGAGCTTTTTCGCTGACACTCATCGCTGTGAATTCTGCTTCACTCATCGTGTCGAAAGGACTGGCGTTATGTGGCTTCAAAGCCTCAAGAATTGCCTTCCGGGTGGATTCCTCTCCGTAATGGGCAAGCGCATCATTCCAGTCACCAAAAACCGGTGGCAGCACAATGTCACATTGACACGCTTTTGCAGCAGCTTCCGCCCTGTTCTGGCCTGAACCATTCAGATCGCGGTCCGCTGCAATAATTAACTGATATCCTGGATACTTGTTATGGGCAACGCTGGCCAGAGAAAGAAAGTTGACCGCCGAAAATGCCACCATGACGGCTTCTCCTGTCAGATGATGAATGGCAAGCGCCGTGGCGTAGCCTTCCGCAATCCACATCCTTCTTACTGAACTCCCGCTCCCTTCTATCAGATGATAGGCCTGCTTAACCTGACCTCCTTTAAGAAAACACTTGCTACCATTGCCACTGATAAGCTGAATATTCACCAGCACCCCGTCAGCGTTATAGAGCGGGACGATCAAATCACCGGGGCGGAACATCACCCCACCGGTTTTATGAGCTGAAGTCAGCTCATGGCAAATATGCTCCGGGAAACCTTTATGTGTAAGATAAGTGTTTCCGGCAGATTCACGCGAGGCTTGCAGCAGTCGCGCGGCAAGTGCTGCCGCTGCATCTTTCCCCCTACCGGCATCGGCGGTTAACGTCCTGACTTCGGAATTAGCTATAGACAGACCATGTGTCAGTCCATGTATCCTGTCAGCTGCTTCACTGATATCCACATTCAGTGCCCTGGTGACAAGCGCTAAACCATCCCCGGCTCCGCACTGATTGCAGAACCATGTTCCGCGTCCTTCCTGATCGTCGAAGCGAAAACGATCTTTACCGCCGCAGACCGGACAAGGCTGATGGCGATTTTTCAATATATTCACGCCCAGCGCTGGCAGAATCTGAGCCCAGTGACCGCGGGCAGCCTTCACGGCCTGACTGACTTTCATTCCTGACATGATGCAGTTCTCCCTCAGTGTAAAACCGGCTTTTTGATGTGACGGACGCATAACTCATCCATTACGGCTATTCCGAGCTGGGAGAGTGCGGGACAGGACATTAGAGGGCCGGATTCCATCAGGTCTGAAAGCAGGGCGCAGGCGATTTCCATGCCTTTTGTTTGCCCGTGCTGTCGCAGATAAAATCCTTCAAGCTCACGGGCAATAGCGGTTTCAATTTCATCCAGAGTGAGCTGCAGGTGGCTGTTTTGCTGATGGCAGGCACTCAGCCATGCGCAAGCTACCGCGCGGCGATACAACGCTACCCGAAGTGAAAGGGAAAGAGTGCGTGATTTCATTGCACCACCTCCATGTTCATCAGGTCATCCTGGCAACGCTGTACCACGCCATCAAGCTGCTCTGTCATCAGATAAATCAGGGAAACCAGTTGCTCACATTGAGCACCGGCAGGTTTTTCGTAGCAATCCTGAAGAACAGCCATTCCGGTGACAAACTCCCCCACGTTACGAAGATGCTTCAGGAGGACAATATCGTCATAAGAGATTGCGGCGTGATTCATTAGATCACCTCCCGGACTGGCAGGCGAGCAGCAAGGCAAAGCACATACTCATGGACCAGTGAAAGACGTGCATGATGCTCATTGCTGGCGACGATACGCAGCATACTAATACGTGGTTTACGTTCTGCACGACGAACGGCGGCAAAAACAAATATAAATTGAGGATGTGATGGGGCGAGGATCGTAGCCATAAGGGCAACCTCCAATAAGTAGCGGTAAATGCCACCACCGGAGTTCCTACGCTCATGGGTGGTGACCCGAACGGGGGTAGGAATACCGGCCTTATTGGAAACCGGCCAGCCCGAAGGCTGCCCCGCCCGGACCACCATTATCTGAAAGGGGCTAAGGTATAAGCACCGCAGCCCGAAAAATGGGTGTGCCTGAGCAACGACGTAAAAAAAGACGCAAGGCGCGTCTGGTGTCGCCAATAAGTAACTCGGGTTCCTACGCCCGGCAGCCGATTTTGCGGCAGCGGGAAAACTATACCTGGAAAAGATATCAGGACGCAAGCCAGAAAAAAGGAGATGAGACTGCAAAGCCAGTTTCACGCATGGCCTCCTTGCTCGCGGGCAGCAATTCGCGCCGCCATCCATGCACTGACCTCCGACTGTACCCAAGCCACATTTTTTCCACCCAGGGATATCTGCTGCGGGAAGGCATCGCGGCTGATAAGGTCGTAGATGGTTGAACGGGATAGCCCGCAAAGGTGCATCACTTCAGGTAATCGTATGAAGCGCTCCTGCTGAGCCGGAACCGGGAGCACCGGAGCAGCTGGTGCCGGGGTGGAAACGGAAATACTATTCATCTGGCTACCTCTCTAATATGTTTACAACAGTCCGGGCAATTCCATCCGGATTCAGGTAGCTCCTTATTATGTTTATATAAGCGGCTCGCGCATGCTTTATTTATTTGGAGTGAAATGTTGATTTCTCAAAAAATAAAACAGCTAAATACCGTATGAAACGGACAAAAACAAACCATTCCTTTATGAAATATAATAAGGAGCATCAAGAATAAAAAAATCTATTACACCAGGCAGGATCACAGTTCAAACCTGAAACAGGCCATGCCATTCCGGGCTTTACATCATAAGGACGAAGACATCGGAATAATAAAAGAGCTAAAAACGACCAGGACAAAACAGTTCATCATATGTATTAATTAAATTACTGACTAAAGAAATTAAATTACTCTTATCCTTCCGCAAGTATCCGCACGTGTTTAATGAGCATCAGATAGATTCATTTTTATGAGTATTCCCCCGAAATGCAACAGGGTGACGGGAGGTTGAATGTTGAATTATTAAACAGAAATAAGACACCTTTTATTCTATACGTCGAATAGTGCTGAATACTTGTGAAAAGTGGTGAGGAAAAAAAATCCAGTAATAAACTGAAATAAATATCGCGGCTTATATGAGAAAAAAATATAAGTGTAATTTTATTTCTGTGAACAGTCATGAACAGTAGATGACCACTACTACTCAAACACTACACCCATCAACCCCATGTATTTACTATCTTTTTTACTAAAGTGAACAGTAGTGAATAGTTTGTATTAAAGGAAGGGTGAATATCAGACATGACGCCTTTCTCTGGCTAGCCAGAACAAGGTCATTGTTCTGTCACTGGCACAATCCCCCTCGGTAGTGCCCTTGTATGAGTACCGGCACAATTGACACGACAACAAAACACTAATGGTGGATGCATCAATGCGTGCTAATGCATCAGCCAGTTTCACCCCGGCAAAACATAAAGTTTTCCTGGCTCGCCTCAACAGACTTAATGCAAAAGGAGGGTACTGATATGGCCCTGAAATGTCCTGAATGTGGCACGGTCGCTCATGCCAGAACCAGCGCCTATGAAGCTCCATCGGTTAAGCGCTCATGGTATCAGTGCCAGAATCTTGAATGTTCGTGCACATTTACTGCCCTTGAAAGTGTCGACACGATAATTATGAAACCCCATAAACCAGCGCCGCCGGAGCCTGAATCGAGGAGCGATTCCCTCGAGCGTCAGCCACAGACCCTAGGCCGCTACGGTTCAGCCTGTACTCTTAAAGACCGTCATGCACAATAAAATGAGGAGGAACAATGATATGGCAGAACAACACTTGACTGAAAACCAGATTCAGGCCGCAACCGGACACGTAGTAACACTCCTCGCGAGGGCAAAAAAACCGCTTCAGGATGCGGATTGGCTCATGAGTTTGCCTGCAAATGAAATAGCCCGCGAGACGGAAAAACTGACAAAAAGCCTTTCCTCCGACTGGCAGTCCCGAATTATCGACCTTTACCAAAAAATGCAGGCCTGGGTGGAGGCCAGACAGGCCGAAGAAGCAGCCATTGAGAACCTTCGGGCTCTACGCCAGCATCAGACCGAAACTGAGCAGACCAGCAAAGACAATCGGGCGCAGTTCAGGGAATTGCTTAACCAGAGCGGCGGCATCGTAACGCCGAAGATGAAAGCTCTTCGGGCTGAGTATCTGGAACAACAGGAAACAGCCACAGAACTGGCCGGGCTGATTACTGAAAAAGAAGAGCAGCTGCCGGTACTGGCTCAAGCGACCGCGCGTAAGGCAAACGTCTATATAAACTTCCATCATGGCATCACTGAGGAGCGTATCGATGAGCTTTTACGAGACTTTTTTATTTTCCACGGTGCTGAATTGAGCAGCCTACTCAGGATGAAGTACAGGCAATTCGAGCGGAATAGCTCAGTGCATATACCGGGTATTATTGAAGGGACAAATGATGCAGATACGTTGTATCGTGAATTTATCCTGAATCTAATGCTGAAGTGGACGAATGAAATATTGCCGTTGAGATTCCGGGACGACGTGATGAGTCTGACCGGTTCAGCACCGGTATCAGGATCACATGAAGACAGAAAAAAAAGAAAGCTGTTCTGACCTGAACAGCTCACTTAAGCCCGGCCAGTGCCGGGTTTTTTGATGTCTGTAGCCTGAGTGCATGTCTATACTGCATGAAATCGCATGACTTTATGCACTTGCATTTTTACTTCCCAGGCCAGCTAAGGCGCGGTTAAGAGCCTATCATGCAACTGCATGAAAACCACTCCATAAAGCGGGCAGGCGTGGCGGGGCTACGAGCGCGCGGTTTTAGGTTTAATCGTGGTATTAGCACCTCAATTTTGAGCAGGCATGATCATTTTTTTAGGGCCTGTCGTGCGTGCCCGCGCCGTGATGAGACGCTGCGCTTCGTCATGATGTGTCGATGTGTCACGTCGCTGGCAGGCAGAGCGAGGCGCTGAGGCGCTCTGACGGCGTGGCGGGGACAGCATTACGCGCGAAGTACAGTGCATTATAATTTTTTAAACAAACCCTCCAAACCTGCACGATCAAAAAACTGAGATGGTAATGCAGGGATTCTGTAGCCCTTAGAACCAATGCGCTCCGTGGATGTAACTAATACAACAAATTTTTTGGCTCTAGTTAATGCAACATAATGTAGATTCAAACACTGCTTTTCATTTTTATAAATAACATCCCTACTCCCGACTGGATATTCTCTTTTAGGTAAAACATGATCATAAAGGTCTAAATGATATACACAATCAAACTCTAACCCTTTAGACTTATGAATATTCATAATCTGAACTTCGTTTTGATTAATAGGTAAGTAATTATTCCTTACTGCATCAACCTGAAGCACCTCATTAATGCCGTCTATGTGTATTGACTCAAGATTATAATCCCCTAAGAGAGTTAAGACTCCACGCACAGAAGCGATGAGGTTACAATCATCAATCTTTCTGACTAGATTAATTTCACGCCTCAATAATTTAACCTGCCGTCTTGTAACTCCACTTTCAGAATAATTATCTATAATATCTTGTGCTGTGTGGTTATTATTATATCTATAGTGTAACAAATCCATAATTAACCTAGAAACATCAGTACCTAGCTTGGACAATTTATCATCCACGTAAGCTCTATTTTGCACTTTGAGACAGGAGGATATATATGAAACACTTTTATTACTTACCGCAAGGATAGCAATTTGATTGTTATATTTTATTCCAAAAGACTTTTTTATTGACTCTAATCCACTATCGATCCATGAGGCAATTTCTTCAAAATACCCCGGGATACAGACCCGATAGACTTGTATATTACCACCTGCAATTAAAGTACATTCAGGCCTTATTAATCTTGAAGCATAATTAACAATGGAATAATGACAGCGGTGGTTTAGTGTTAATTCAAACGGTTCAAATCCATTATCGCCATTTTTTAGTTCAATCAAATACTTTGAATATTTCTTGGCATATTCGTGTATAGACTGATCAGCATCTCCTACTGCAACTGCTTTAATACCAAACATTGAAATTAATTTAAAAATCTCATGTTGTATAAAACCTGAGTCTTGATATTCGTCAATGTATATAGATTTATATTTCGCTTTGATATACCTTTGACAAGCGTGTGAATACGTAAGAATAAAAAGAGACATAAGTGGAGCCATTTCAAGTACAAACACCCCTTGAGAATAAAGGGTGTAGATTTCATTTAGCGCATTAACATCCTCTTTTAAAATAACAAACCCATCAGCTAATAAAAATAACATTTTAGCTTGTTGCTCAGGCAATAAATCATTAAATTTTATGATTTTTAAGGAACTGGGTCTAGATGCAAAATGATTCATGAAATTGAAAATGATTTCACGTAAAAAGAATTTATCAATCGTTCCAAAGAAACTAGATTTCACATCTACTATAAATTTTTTTGATCTTTTTAGTAATTCGTCGCTAGCTTTATTGGTATGAGATATTGCAATGACGCCTTGAAAGTTTTTCATACCTCTCAAATCCATTGCTATTTTTTCTATTACCACAGTAGTTTTTCCACTGCCTGGGCACGCGGTTAAAACCATATTGCCAGGAAAATCTATGGCATTTTGCTGTTCCTGAGTGAATTGGATCATTATATTTCACCTTTAGCTAAAGAGATAGCCTTAAGCAATGGCCGAACGAGATCTCCAGTTGCAAGTTCAGGTAGATTTACCCTCTTAAGAGCTATCAATTCACGCATACGCGTTGCCTTTTTATCTCTCAAATAATTAGCAGCTTCATTTATATTACTCTTACCGCTATATTCAAGGACATGTGCTGAAAACTCCTGACATAAATCGCCCTCAAGATCTGTAAATGATAGAAAAACAGCACATGCATTTAAAATTGGTGACTGCACAATCCACTGCTTATTTAATTGAGATTGTTCTATTTTTGCCAATTCATTTTTTAACGGTGGAAGCCCACATAAATGGCGACTTCTATTGATTCCTGAATATTGATATTCATCTTTATGAGGGACCTTTCCAGCATCATTATCAGTCCTAACAACATATTTTATATTAAAAGCTTTTAATATATTTGTATAAACCTCAAATTGTACTCCATCAACTGACAAAATACTTATATTATAGAAATCTAAATTATATCCTATAGCTTTTGCTAATTCGTTATAGAAAATCAACTCAGAGGGGCCTTCAACTAAAAAAACCACATCGGCAAAGAATGCTTCTGCAGGAATGATGCTTATGCGATAGCCCATCTTATCCCAAGCCTGGCTTACACATTTTGAACATCCATTACTTGCTGCAAAAGATGCTCCATTATGAGAGTATATTTTTATAATTGAATCTGGCTGATAATTTACAGCTATTTGAGGTGAATGTGTTGTTACAATTGATTGCCCAGGTAATTTACTTGTAAGATACTCAGATAATTTACGTTGTTGATGAGGGTATAAGTGCGCCTCCGGTTCCTCAATACAATATATTACAACCTCACTATTTTCGTCATGTTCCCTGACACTTTTTGACTTCCAGAGAGCTAATAATATCTGATTATTTAATCCATCACCGCCAAGAAGGAGTTTATGTCCATTTGAGTTTGAACTTAATTCTAACTTTTCTATGAACTGATCAACACCTATTGCGCCTGAATCCAATTCAATATTTAAGCGTTCATAGTTGTATGAAAGCTTTCTTAACTCTGAATTAAGTTCAGCTGTTGCCTGTTTGACATAGCTTATTTCTTTAACTTTAGAGTTAACATTTTCTAATAGTTCATTTAAATCTCTAAGAGATTGTTGATCGCTATCAACTTGCGGTTGTTCTCTATTTTCTTGAGCAAGCCTTAGAAGATGCCTCTTTTCTATGCTGATATATTTATCCAAATCTCTTTGCGATTTAATATATCTCATACTAAGATATTTCAAATAGAACCTTGAAGTTATTTCATCATAACTATCTTCATTATGGCCAATAAATATTTTATATGATAAATCATTTCGATAAGCTACATATTTTATATAGGTGTTTTTTTCATCGCTAACATATCCATTTAGTTTTGATACGACAGCATCTTTATCGACATTTTTGAATTTTATTATTACTTGTAATTCATCAACAGTATCACCATTGATGTTTACATGGAAGTCATTAGCTTTTGGCTCTAAATCTAATTCAGAAATACTTTTGTCAAGCAACATTCTTATTGCGTAGACAAGATTTGTTTTTCCAACATCATTTGCACCTATAATTAATGTAGAAGGTTCAAAATTTATAGTAGCATTAGAGTAATTCCTGAATCCTTTAAGAGTAACCGTCTCAATATGCATGATCATTCCTTAAAATAAATGATGAGTAAAAATCTAACATTGTACGACGCTGAGAAATATACTGAGCATGATTATATGTCCCTCTAATAGAATTTTTATCAACATGCGCTAGTTGAAGCTCTATCCATTTAGAGTCATAATTATTTTCATGAAGAATGGTTGACATCATATGCCTGAATCCATGACCAGTGACTTTCCCGCTATATCCAATCCGTTTAATGACTTGATTTATACTCGCTTCACTCATAGGTTTGTTCGGATCATTCCGCCCCGGAAAAACATAACGATAGTTCCCTGTCATGATTTTGAGTTCATGGAGTAAATTTAACGCTTGAGTCGATAGTGGCACAAGATGTGGCCTACGCATTTTCATCCTTTCAGCAGGAATTTCCCAAATACCGTTATCCAGATCAAATTCTTGCCATAATGCCGCACGTAATTCGATGGTTCTCACGCCTGTAATCATCAGTAATTTCGTGGCTATCTGGACAAGCTTACTCCCGGTATAACCCTCTAAGGCACGCAGAAAATCAGGTATCTCATCAGCTTTTAGGAATGGGAAATGATTGGATTGGTGTACTTCGAGAGCGCTGGAGAGATCCGCCGCAGGATTGTACTCCGCTCTACCTGTCGCAATTGCGTAGCGAAACACCTCTGAGCAACGCTGCCTAACTTTTCGCATTTTCTCCAACGCACCACGTTTCTCAATTTTACGCAGAACGTTCAGCAGCTCTAACGGTTTAATCTCTCCCACTGGCCTTGTTCCGACATAAGGAAAAATGTCGTTATTAAACGCTTCCATGATGTCTGATGCATATCCCACCGACCATTTAGCAGATTTAAGGTGATGCCACTCTCTCGCTATATTTTCGAAGGCGTTCTCTGACTCTGTTTGCAGAGCCAACTTTTGCTCTTTTCGAACCTCACTAGGGTTCTTTCCTTCTGCCACAAGTTTTCGAGCTTCATCGCGACGGGAACGAGCATCAGCAAGGGTGATCGTTGGGTAAACCCCAAGCGAGATCATTTTGGGTTTACCAGCATAGCGATAGCGGAACCGCCAGCTCTTGCTTCCATTAGGTTCTATGAGCAATGACAAGCCTTGCCCATCCCCAAGCGTATAGGGTTTATCTTCAGGCTTAGCGCGACGAATCTGCATATCGTTTAAAGGCATATGTATAGGAATCCAAGACCGAACAGGAACATATACACAATCCTATACACATTCAG
>ERZ772969.1504-NODE-1504-length-17370-cov-5.088709_pt1 | contig 17370 bp, 22 predicted proteins | sample MGYA00511676_ERZ772969 | MGnify/ENA primary metagenome ERZ772969 (study PRJEB29015, sample SAMEA2737651) | human gut metagenome | biome: human gut; feature: human-associated habitat; material: faeces | place: China | collected 2012 ... | reverse complement strand
AAATTTCGCTAATCACCAAATTTATAGACACTTATAATTCGTCGAACTCACGTTATGTTATTGATGAAGCCAAATATGGAACATCTCAACTTGGTAGCACTAAAAGTGGCAAACAAATGTCTGATAGTTGGGTAAATGACAGACTTGAAAGTCAGGTCGGAGAAGATAAGGCTAGAGAGATTCAAAAAGCAATGTCTAAGGGTAATGTAGATAAAGTTATTAGTAGAATAGATGAAAAAGGAAACGTTATTACAAACAAATTAAATTCGGCAGGAGAAATTATTAGTTCTTGGCCATAATAAAAATCAAATAAGAAAACAGTATGAAATTGCGTGATAATTTAAATACCGAAATTCGGTATAAGGAATTGATACAAAAAAAGACCTCTTTCGTAGAAGAGGATCTCCATGAGTATCAGTGTACTGGAACAACATGGGATTCTAAACAAGAACTCTCTCATTTTGATATTATTTTAAGAAATGCAAATCAAATACTAATTTCCAAATATTCAGCAGGTTATCCTGTATTGGAACTAATTCCAGACTACCTTCAAGGAGTACAATTTATGAAGAAAGGATGGAATGCTGATGCTGGTTATGTAACAATGTTATGGTATCTATCTATAGGAGTTATGCTTGAATGCCACAAAGAATTACAACAACTTTCAATACTCTTAAGAGAACTTTCGGTTAAGGATAAACTTTTTAGTTTCTTAGTTAACAATACACAGGATTACGCATCAGAAAAACTTCTTTGGACTACTCCCTATGCAGGACTCATCGAAGTGATAGAGCTTGCGAAAACTAATAAGGAAAAGGCTGTAGAACGGCTCCAAAAATACCTTAAAAAGGAATGGTATAAGGGGCATTCTGATTGTGGCTGGTATAATGATCATAAAAGCAAATGGGGTGTTCATTTTGGCTATTGGAGTTTTGAAAGTGGTGCTTTGGTGAAAATACTAGGCTTAGACGATTCCTCCTTACAAGGGTTGCCTTATTATCCTTATGATATGGTACATTGTATGGAGTAAGTTTATTTCTGTAATATCATAATATATGGCACGATTAACATTTGAAGAAAGGAACCAAAATAACTATGTTAAACATAGTCCATGTAAATAATAATATATTATGGCAAAAATAAAAATTGGAGACTTAGTAAGAGTTAAATTGCTAAATGACATGTATATGTGGGTACACGTGCTGTTTGATTCGCAATTTATAGTAAAAGGGAAAAAAGAAATAAATCCTTATAATTATTTTTATTTTTACGCATCGTGTTATTTAGTCAATATTTACTCTCAAATATCAACCGAAGAAGAGTTAAAAGATGATACGATATTTTTCAAAGGTGTTTTTATCCCAAGAAAACATGTTGCAAAAGAAACAATAATTTCTAATATTCCTGTGGATTACAGACAAATAGATTTTCCTGAACATACAGGAGGATTAAATTCTTCTTTTTGGCTATCAAAGGGGGAACTTGCATTAGGCAGTATACCAAAAGAAAAGATACATGAATGGAATGATCGTTTTAATGGAGGTTTTAGGGATATATATTCTGTTGCTGATAGCCTTCTTTATATGCAAAACAGACAGTCAGAAATGCAAAGGACAAATTATCCTGACACATGGAAGTTTATTCCTCGTGATTTCAGATTTTATCCTGAATACAGAAAAGAAGTTTATGGAATCATTGGCGAAGACCCTAATCAAAGTTATTATGAATTAGCCTTGAAACACGGTTTTGATTTAGCGAGATTTTATACAAACAAAAAATAGAAAACAATGAATTATCCTGAAGAAATTATGCATGACGTGGCCTGGAGTTTTGTAGGAATGCAATACCGGAGCCAAAAGCAATTTATCGAAGCTGTAAACGACTACAATGAAAAGCTTGGGACAACAGGACGCTGGAATCCTTATGCTACCGCAATTCAATGCAAAGAGGTAACTATTCAGTATTCATATTGGAGTGATGAAGAAGATGAGGAAGTAGAGGAAGATTTTAACTTAGTATCGACGACCTCTGCATTTACAAATGCAGAACTTTTATTTGGAATACACAATTTCGTTGTTGACAAATTAAAGCATGAAGATAATCATTTTTTTGAGGGACTAACATTGTGGGAGGGAGAGAATCCAAGCAGCCTTAATGCTCCATTGTATTTTTTGATGCAAGGAAACTAAGGGATGTTCTTTCCAAAACTCACTTAATAAAATGGTTCTCATACATCTTATAGAGTTGTTTTGTTGCAATAAAATAATTTAGGAATGCTACATTTTACCCAAAGTCTAAAAAAAGAGTTATCTTTTTATGGTTTTGAGCCGGTAAATCTTGTTACAGGTTCAGTGCTGTATGAAGGAGTGGACTTTTCCTTTCCCGGAGCATTACCTTTGGAATGGAAACGTGTGTACCATTCCGACAGCAACTTTAAGGGGGCTTTGGGTATTGGTGTCCATAGTCTTGCAGATATGAGACTCTTCCTATATCCAATAGCACAATGTATTGGGTTGCTACTTGCGGATGGAAGAATATGTGGTTTTGACTATGTAGAAGAAGGTGAAGTTGATTTCTGTCGAATCAACAGATTAGAACTTCGTAAACGCCTCAAGGGATATGAGGTGTATGATTTAGAGAAGAGATTTTTCTATAATTTTGAATATTTCAATCATGCTGCCAACTCCTATCTGCTGACTTCTGTTACCGACTTGGAGGGCAGGAGCATCCGCCTTTCCTATGAGAATGGCGTGCTTGCGACACTCACCGATGCCTGCGGTCGCCGGGTCACAGTCCGACATACGGATGCGGGATTCATCGAGAGCCTCCACCTGAGGATGCCGGACGGAAGTTCCGAGCAGCTTGTTCGTTATTCCTATGACGGACAGGGCGACATGGTAGGCATTACCGATGCTTTGGGGCAGACGACAGGAATCCGCTACGAGGATCACCGTATGGTGGAGAAGACCGACCGTAACGGGTACGCATTCTTTTGGGAATACGATAAAGAGGGACGCTGCGTCCATACACGCGGAGCCGACGGCGACCAGGAAGGCTGGATAAGCTATTTCCCCGAGAAGGGATACAACACCGTCCGTGATGCCTGTGGTGCGGAGAGTACATACCGCTACGATGCCAATCAGCTTGTCCGCTCCATCACCGATGCTCTTGGCAACACGACCCGCTATGACTATACCGAGGAGATGGAGCCCTACCGGGAAATAGACCCCGAGGGGCGCATTACGGGCTGGCACTATGACGGACGCGGCAACCAGACAGGCACGACCTATCCCGATGGCACACTGTCCATGCGTGTGTTTGATGAGCAGGACCTCATGATTCTCCATTACCACTGATAATGGGACTGAGTTCACACACTTCAAGTCTATAGAGCGGGTGCTCAAGATCCCTGTATTCTTTGCTAAACCTTATTGCTCTGCTGACAAACCGCACATTGAAAATATCAATGGTTTGATTCGACAATACATCCCAAAAGGAAAATCATTTGACGAAATCTCTGACGATGAAATCAGACAAATTCAGAATCAACTAAACAACAGACCTCGTAAAAAACTAGGCTATAAAACTCCCTATGAAGTTTTTTTTTCCTACATTTGTAGCTGTGTTGCACTTGACACTGGAATGTGCGCAAATGGGATACAAGTTGATATTCAATCTCTGTATATAAAATAATTACAACAATAATGTTGATTAGCTAAGTAAAATGAAAATAATAGAAGAAAATAAAAACAAAAGTGCTATAACTACTAAATATGTAGTAAACAACAACTCTATTATTGTATCCGTTTTCTACGATGAAGATGGTGATTGGCAATTTTTGGGTGAAGAAGAGGTTAGTGAAGAAGATGCAATAGTTGTTTCTATTCAGGAAATGATAGACATTGACAAATCATTAGTAAATTTACCAGACTTAAAAGAAGGCGAATCGGCATATCGTAAAAATAAGGAATCAATATGGCTAATAAGAAAATAAGACGCCATCAGGCGCATAGAAAAGGACAACTTAGTATCACGAGCAAAGAAAGTTAACTTAAGTGAATTTAAAAAGATAGAAAATAAATGGGCAGAAGCATTAAAGCCACCACCACAAAAAGTGACCGTTGATATTAAAATCAACTATGATGGTGCTTTAACAAGACCCTATAGTTCCAATGTTAATTATACAATTGATGGAGAACCTTTTTCTCAAATAATAAAACAAGAACAATTATGAATGATAATTTTGATAATGACTTTCAAAGCCTCTTGACTGAAATGGTGGAGCTGGCGTTCGAGTATGTAGATGATAATGTAGATGAGGTTGATACCGTTTATACTATCGGATTAATTGAAAAAGGGTATTTTTTCAAGACATTTTATAAGATAAATGGGAAATTAGCAAAGTCACACAAAGTGAACGATATATCTAAAAAGCAATACGATGTTTCTAGTACGAGGGCGTTTAATTTATTAAACCTTGGAAACGATATTTTAATGAAGATCGAAAATCTGTTTATTGATTACAACAGAGAAATTCCAACAATACTTAAATTAGTATACTTTCCCAAAACAGGTAAATTTGAAATAAGTAATGATAAAAAATAAACTGCCCGTAAGATACACGGGACAGCATTTTACTATAGATAAAGTGCTGATAGATGATGCAATTAAAATTGCGAAAATAAATGAATCGGACACTGTTATAGATATTGGTGCCGGAAAAGGATTTTTGACTGTTCATTTAGTTCGTCAATGCACAAATATAATTGCAATAGAGAATGATAAATCGCTATTGTCCATTCTAAAAAACAAGTTTTCTAACAACACGAATGTCAAAATTATTGATTGTGATTTTAGATGTTACACCATACCAAAAAGAAATTTTAAAGTTGTGTCTAATATCCCTTTCAGAATAACTTCTGAAATTTTAAAATCCTTGATGTTTGATAGTGTTGAGCATTTTATGGGTGGTTCATTGATAATGCAACTTGAACCTGCCCAAAAGTTATTTTCAAAAAAAGTTTTCAATCCATATATTGTGTTTTATCATACTTTTTTTGATTTAAAACTTATGTATGAAATATCTCATGAGAGTTTTTTGCCACCACCAAAAGTCAAGTCAGCACTTTTAAAGATTGAAAGAAAAAAAATGTCAATAAGTTATGAATTGAAAAGAAAATATCTGAATTTTCTCACTTTCTTGTTGCAAAAACCCGATTTGCCAGCCAGAACTGTATTAAAGACAATATTCAGAAAAAGTCAAGTCAGAGTTATTGCTGATAAATATGGAATAAATCTTAATTGTCAAATTGTTAGTTTGGCTGCAAAACAATGGGAATGTTGTTTTTTGGAAATGTTGGAGAGAGTTCCTGAAAAAAACCATCCCTCTTAATTGTTAGTTGATTAGAGTCTGATTCAGTAAAACAAAATTATTTTTTTTACTGAATCAAGATTAACTGTTTAATACACCATTTTAGTCATTAAGTAACTTCTATTTTACTTCCATGTAATATCCACAGGATTGCGTCTCGGAATAGAAGTTATTTTATAACTTGAATATCCAAATAGCATTGGACAAGCCGCTTTACGTTCTTCTGGTATTGATAACAAATCCTTTAATGGTTTATAATTGTCTATAGCCAACTTTACGAATCCAGCCCAACATGTACCGATACCAAAAGCGGGCGCAGCAATATCAAAATGAGTCAAAGCAATAATTGCTTCGGTAGGGTCATCAATTGGCTCAATAGGAACATGTGCAAAAAGTAAATGGGGAGCATTATGGCAAATCAAATCCAAACCACTATCCCAAGTTGAAATTATTGCAGGTACATAATCTGCTAGAGGATGTGATGTGTTTTGAATAGTTCGCATCCAATCAACGGTTAAACTTGCAACACGATTTACCTCTGATGGTTTATGAATAACAATCCATTTTACTGGTTGTCCATTCCCTCCAGATGGAGCATAACGGGCTATATCAATAACTTTAGCAATTAACTCTTTATTAACTGTCTTTGAAGAATAATGTCTCACAGAACGTCGACTTTTTATATACAATGCTATATTCTGTGGTTCAATCTGACTATCCAAAAAAGACGTATTAATTTTTTCGTCAAGAAGGAAATCTAAGGTAAGAGCCTTCTGTGCACAAAAAGACTCACAATGACCACATTTTAAACAATAATCCAATTTTTCTTCAGGTATGGTTGGATAATTTAAGGCTGTCGATTTATCAATGATTCCCATTACACATACAGTTGCGCAAGTATTGCATTTAGAACATGTTTTTCTGTCTATAAGAATTTGTGGCATTTTTGTCTCCTTTAAATTTTATTCATTATTTTGGCTATGAAACAAACTTTTCAAATTCTACAACAAAAACAGCTCAAGATGTTTATGAGGAATGGTATAGAGAACTTTATTGAAAGAAACAACGGTACTTATAATAAGTATAAGAATATTTCGGAGAATACGATCTCAAAATATATAAGCCTTTTTAAGGGTAGATTTCCAGAAGAACTTATATGGATTTGGAGAAATATGGGGGCTGGAGTATTCGAAGATGGGTATTTGCAAATTGTAGATCCTGAAGAATATGATTTTGCATTTGATTATATTGATAAACTATTGGAACCATGTATTATTTGGGGAATTACAGCATTAGGTGATTTGCTGTTGTGGGAGGGTAATGATAATTGGACTATCGCTCCTGATGAAGGAAACCGTGCAGCCTTCCTCAATATTAGAAACTTTCAAAAAAGTATGCTAGGTCATAGAGTCAATGTGTTTTTAAACATTTTAATAAATGACAAAGATGATTTAATAGATACATACAAAGCTAAACCCTACTTAGATGTTAAAGGAAAGTTACCTGCTTTACAATACGGACAATGCTATGGTTATGTACCGGCATTAGCTTTAGGAGGAAAAGCATCCAATAAAAACCTGCAAGTAGTAGATGCAAAATCTTATATTGACATTATTGGACAGGCTGTAGGAAAGATCATAGATTTAGAAGGGTAATGTAATTTTATTCAAAGAACTGCTATGTTTCATTTTACCCAAAGTCTAAAGAAAGAGTTATCTTTTTACGGTTTTGAGCCTGTAAATCTTGTTACAGGTTCAGTGCTGTATGAAGGAATAGACATTTTCTTTCCGGGGGCTTTGCCTTTGAAATGGAAACGTGTGTACCATTTCGACAGCAACAAGATTAGATGTTGATTTAGAAACGAAAAAAGTCAAATGTCACTAAAATAAAAAAAAACAGATGGATAAAAATAGAATAATAGAAAAATTAAGTTGGATAACTCAATCTAAATTAGCTCCACAGCCCATAACGCAGGAGTATAAAGAGAGGCAATATCGTTTTTTTGAGAACTATGTTCATTTCTTACAAGATAATGGGTTTACTACAAGAGAAATATTAAAAAAAGGAGAAAAGGCAAATGACGATTCTCAGATTACGGTTGGAGATTTAACAGAAGAAGGGTTTCAATTCTATGCTTACGGAATTAGAAAATGGAGTGAAAAATACGACCGAGCCAAAGACAAGGACAAAGCGATAACCGATTTTGCTTTTATTGAAAAGAAATTACTGGAATTTCGAGAAAAACAATAGTAGCAGCAACACCCCACCTCAATCGAGACTTTTTCTGCTTTCTGTTCTCCGCTTTTAGCGGTATGGCGATGTGCTGGAACTCAGAGGTGAGAGGAATTTTATACCCTTTAGTTTCCAAGGACAGTATGAGGATGGTGAGACGGGGCTGTATTATAATAGGTACAGATATTACGACCCAAGTACAGGCAATTACATAAGCCAAGACCCGATTTCTATTGCAGGCGGACTAAATGTATATGCTTATGTTCACGATTCTAACAGCTGGATAGATCCATTGGGGTTAAGAGGTTTCTTTACGCCTTCTATTTTTAATGCTCCATCAGGAAATACTCATACAGTTTATCAGCAAAAAATAGATTGGGGTTTACCTTCTGCAGGAAAAGGAGGAATAACAGAGACGAATTTAGATAGAGCTTTAAGAGGTGATGCTCCATTTGTTGTTAAGAATGGCAAATATAGTCAGATAAACCTACATCACTCAAAACAAAACGCAAAAGGTTCATTATTTGAGTTATCCTATGCAACACATCAAAAATATTATGGTAGTAATGCTTTACATCCATATTTGCCTAATGCTCATCCTGATAATCCTGTAAATAGAGATTTGTTTAAAATAAATAGAGAAGCCTATTGGAAACAGAGAGCAGAAGTAGAAATAAATGCACGAAAAAAGAAAGGAATTTGCAAATAATAAAATTGATATTTATGTTGTCAGAAAAAGTTAAAAATTATTTGATAGAAACAGGATTGTACGACGAAACTGAAGATACAAATTATCAAAAAGTAATGTTAGATTTAGGAATTAAATTGGATACGACCTTCGCCCAATTTAATCTTTATACAAATGCTGTAACATTTAAAGGTCGTAGTTATGAACTATATAATGTCTGTTGGTTTAAAATATATTCCGATGATTTGGATTATGGTATAGAATCAGCCCATAAAGTTCTAAAATTACCCGACGAATATATCCCATTAGATAGTTTTGAGGGAGAAGGAGGTTTTTTCTATAATCGAAAGACAGGGGAAGTTTTAGAACTTGAACTTGGACAAAAGTTAATTGATTTTCAGAATGGGCAACTACGACCTCAATGGAAAGATTTTAATTCTTTCTTGGAGTGGTTTTTTGAATTAGAATAAACTTAAACCTGCCTTGATTGTGGAGGGTTGTTTCTGCTTTCTTTCTCCGCCTTTGGCGGAACATCGGCGGGTGGTTTTGTGGCTTTGCTACAGAAAAATGACTTTTTTTTCGGCAAAGAAGTTTCGGCGTATAGGTCAAATTGCAGGCTGATTATCAACATTTTTGCAGTGAAACAACAAAAAAACCAGATTTTCCTTGGTGTTCATAATAAAAATGATTATATTTACCAACACCCTAATGGCTTGAATAATCGAATATAAAGATAATATTAAATCATACAAATTATGGGACTATATCAATACGGTGTAGGTGGCAATGAAGTAAAAGTAGATGCCAATGAGTCAATTGCTGAGATTCCTTCGAATTGCACAGTCCTCTCAAGCAACATTACTAGAGTTGAACTCTATGTTTAGAGATGATACGGAATTTATTTTAGATAAATGAAATATTACAATATTTTAACGGCTTTGCTTTTTGTTTTTTACAGCTGCAAGAATTCTGGTCAATTTCAAAAAAATGTTATTAAACCTAACACATATAGTGTTAAAGAAATTGATTCTTTGTATGGAGCCCCTAAGGATATTGCCTCATATTTAATAACAGAACAGCATGATGAGTTTAGGACTGCTGTCCTAAACTGTTTTACAAAATCACAACGACTCAGTCGCAGCATAAAAGTAATGGAGTACACTTGGCAAACCCATTCAGATAGTTTACTCACTGTTTGGTATCTTCCTTCTATGGATTCGCTTCAAGTATTATGTCATTTAGAATACTCTATTTATAGCCTTGATTAAAATCAACTCTTTATTATATTGAAATTTATGCCAATCCATCAACAAGATAGTCTAACCCAGCATGAACTAGGGCAAAAAATGCTTGCTGGACAGTTTATAAAGAGTCATGTTACATTTGAAAATCATAAAACTGCAGAAATTGAAGTTGAATCATTAGGAAATAAAGTCATTAAAACCTCGACCTTACCTCCTTTGGGGTTAATATCATTCTCAGACTCCATGCCTCTGTGGGGTTTTGCTCCTCAAAATATTGACAGCACCAGAATTCCAACATATACATGGCATGGACAAATATCCAATGCGCTAACCGCAGCTGGCAGTTCTTTAGGGTTTACTAAACTCTCTAATATAAGAACGACTGTGCGTTTTAACTCTAAAGGATATTTCTCTCCTAAAGTGTACCCATCTGGATGGGGAGGGGGAAGTAGAGCCAGGATAAAAACGTATAAGATAACTCATATTGCAAAAAATGTCGGGAGAAAAGTCTTTATTATAGGAGTTGTAACTGATGCTGCAGGAGTAGTTACAGGTCAGATTTCTGCACTTAAAGGAATTACAAATATAGGATTTTCTGCATTAGCTACATTTGGTGGTCCTATAGGATTAACCATAGGTATAGTTTATTGGGGGCTCGATTTATTAGGAGCATTTTACTCCCCAACGCTTGCCCCCAATATACGAAAAGATCCATATATTCAACCTGTAGATAATCTAAGAGTTGTCCTACTTATTCATCCTTTCCCACCAACAATTATCAAAAGACGTTTTAGCCCCAGACAAACTTTCATTGGTCATGCATCAAAATCAAGGAGATAAGATTATGCTATTAAAAGAGATTGCATATTGGACATATTATTTTTTATCAAAAAATAAGAGCTACGGAAAATCTGCAGATACTCGCATAGACTCAGCCTTAATTGTTTCTGTCTTATTATTTGTAAATATACTTACTATAGTTTATATCGCAGAACAGCATATAGGATTAAATATATTACAACATCTACCCATAAAAAGCAGAAATGATTTACTTTCATGGGTATGGTCTGTCATAATAATCATGCCAATAGTAACATACATGTATAGATGCTATTTCAGGAAGTCAAGAATATCCCATCTTGTTGATGAATATCAGGAGAAAAGTCCTAAACGTCTTTTTTTGGGAAAAGTCTTTTTTTGTTTTTATTGTAGTTCAACATGGATGATATTTTTTTTGCTGTAATATAATCTTTCCTCATTAAAAACTTTATTGAAGATCACTGTTTGATCAAATGAGAAAGTAATGTGTCATTTTTAACCCTTTCCATTTCTGAATCAACCAGCGAGAGTATTTCTTGCTTTACCTTATGATAATTGGCTTCTATAGTCTCTTTGATATTATCGGAGCCATCTTCGTTTTGGAAGTCTGCGATTGTGGGTATAGACTGATAAACTTTCATTTCAGCAGAAACTTTGGCAGAATCCACGACAATCTCCGCATGAAAAATCTTCTGGTCAATACGCTCATCAAAGTTATCTGAAACAGCACCAACAAACATACCCTGTGTAAGGTTACTAATTTTCGATGCAGGGATAAGGCTATCCATTTGTGTGGAGATAGAGGTGGATTTATCGTTTCGGTTGATGGTCATAGACTGGCGTTGTTGGAGAACCTTGCCGAACCGTTCTGAGAGTGTCTTGGCTGTTTCTCCAACCACCTGCCCGGAAAAGACATTGCCAACTGTATTCTGTATAACCTTACTCTCTTTGTCCCCATAATCACGAGTGAGCTGTGAAAAGTCCTGAAAGCCAAGACACACCGCCACCTTATTACTTCGTGCAGTGGCAATCAGATTGTCCAATCCACGAAAGTAGATTGTCGGCAGCTCGTCAATAATCACTGAGCTTTTCAGTTGCTTCTTCTTGTTGATGAGTTTCACGATACGGCTGTTATATAGACCGAGGGCTGCCGAATAGATATTCTGGCGGTCGGGATTGTTCCCCACAACAAGAACTTTCGGCTCATTGGGATTGTTGATGTCAAGCGAGAAATCATCACCTGTCATCACCCAATAGAGAGCCGGAGAAATCATACGTGATAGCGGTATCTTGGCACTGGCAATCTGTCCCTGCAACTGATCCTGTGCTCCACCCTCCCAAGCATCCATAAATGGAGAAAGGTAGTTAGCGAGTTCATCGTAGGAAGTGAGTATTGGGAATATCTGTGCATAGGGACGATTCAGAAACTCTATAGCGTGAGGAAAGGTACAATACTTTCCGTTCTCATAGATTTTGAGGAACCAGATGATGGCGGCGAGCAAGATAATCGGTGACTCCACAAAGAAATCTCCCTGCTTTTGTATCCACGAGCGATTCAGATTGAGCATGATGGTGTAGGCACTCTCGTAAGCGTCCGATATATCCGTCATAAAGGCAGGATTGATAGGATTGCAGCGATGCGACTTTCTCGGATCGTCAAAGTTGATTACATAGAACTGTGGCTTCACCTTGTATGCATCCAAGTGATTAAGTAGGTGATTATAAGCAATCTCGGAAAGGTCGGGAAACTTATAATCGTAGATATACATGGCAAAGCCTTTCTCAATCTGCTGCTTGATATAGTTGTTCACGATAGCGTAAGACTTGCCCGAACCCGGTGTTCCGAGCACCATTGAGGCACGGAAAGGATTGACAACATTGATCCAACCCTTGTTCCACTTCTTTTTGTAGTAAAATCGTGTGGGCAAATTGACGGAGTACTCATTCTCCATCAGTCTTGTCTCCTGCATAAAACTCTCGTTTTCCGTATTGAAAACATCGTCCATGAGATTGTTTTTGAGCAGTCGGCTCATCCATACACCACCCATCAGCAGGAAGATATAGCCTACAGACAGCGTGAAGATGTAAAGCGAAGCTGCACCGACCTTGCCGATGGGCAAAGCCAACAGCCACCAGTTTAGAAAGAAAAAGACAAAGCCAGAGAAAAACACCGTCCAAATCTTCGACCATGTGATTTTCTCCTCCTTCACGCCTTTCGTTCCAAGACAGGACAAGGCAAGGAATACCACGCAAAAGAGTTTTGTCCAGAGGATAGACGAAAATAATCCCGTGGTACGCTGGAAGTTCATCAGAATTTTATCAATGATGCCTAGCGTAACCCCCCAGACATGAAATGCCTCGTAACAGAACCAATAACAGTTGATAAGAAGGAATATCACCGATATACCCCGCATAAAGTCCATGACTTTGCCTAATGCCCTTAAATCATCTTCTTGTGCCATAATCGTATTGTTTTGGGAGCCTCCCCCGTCCCCTCCAAAGGAGGGGAGAAAGAAATGCTCGTTTGTTTAATGTTTTCTACGCCTAAGATTTACCTTACTCTGCCTGCGGAGCTTACGCTGCCACGCCGCCTCCTTCCAATCATCGTTGCCCGTAGATAGGAATGAGCCATCTGCCATACTTTCGATAAGTTCATCGACAAGGTTGTCGCTTTCCTCCGTATTTGGCTGCGAGGGTTGAACGGTTGCAGATTGTTCCAAATGGACAGACGGACTGCCATACAAGGTTTCGTCCAAGAATGGGTTATGGGCAGGATTGGAGAAATAGGCATTAAAAACATTGGCGGCATATCCCTTGCCCAATCGTGAGCCATTAAGAGCAATTCCCTCCTTGTCGTCAATGAACGTGATACCATATATTCGCCCGCTTTCGTTCTTTCGGATAAACACACGCAAGCCTTGTTCCTCCAGTCTTTGCTGAAGTTCTTCCTCTGTCTTTAGAGAGGTACGCATTGTTTGTAACACCCTGTACCTTATGATTGATATCAATGGCTTGATAGCTTGTTTGGACTTCTGCATCCTGTTCTGCACGGCTGTATAGCCCACACCACGTCCAATGTCCGAGGCGTGGATAGGGCTGCTTACCTTGTCTCCCTTATCATCTGTTGGGACATAGACAAGTCCATCGTATTTCCTTCCCCGAAATTCAGTCTTCACTTCTTCTACGGCAAGGTTATATTTGCCCAAAATGGCGTTTAGTTCGCCCAATGAACAGAACTTATAATGTTTTAGCACCATGCGGAGGACACTTGCCACTTGCTCCTTGATATTTCCTCTGGAGGTGTCAATCTTAGGTGTTTCATTCATCGCCTTGTCAGTAACTTTTGAACTTGGAATGAGACCAAATTTCCTTTCCAAGGTATCAGTAATCTTCTTGCTTCTTCGCTTCTCAAATTTGTCGTTGATTTTCTTTCCCTCACCATTTATCCGAAGCGACACAATGTGGATATGCTCACGAGCGATGTCGTTATGCTTGAACACGATGTAGGGTTGCTTGCCATAGCCGAGTGCTTCCATATACTCCTTGGCAATCTGTGCGAGTATTTCATCGGATAGTTTTTCGTCCGGGTGTGGATTGAGCGAGCAATGGAACACCATCTTCTTTGTTCGGCATTTTTCCGGTATCAAAGACTCCATATCGGCAAATACCTCTGCCATCGTATATGTTCCCTCTTTGTTTTGATACAAGTTTTGGGCAAAAAGAATGCTTGCCTCCTCTTTCTCTACCTTTTTGAAGTTATAGCCGAGTGCTCCTCCAAGGTTCTCCGTTGCAGAAATCTTCGCTATCATTTCTTGCGATAGTCTATGGTCAGACGGATAGCCTGTTCTTGCAATGCAATGATTTGAGCCGAGAGTTTCTCCAACTTTTCAAGCAGAATCTGTGCGGTTTTTACACTGTGATAACTGTTAATGGCACGCACGGTCTGGTTATAGAGCACGCCAATTTTATGGATTTGTGCCGTCAGTTCTGAGAGTTTTCGGTAGTATTCCACGGCAGATTTGTCCACCGTTATCACCTTGAAACTCTCCCCAAGAATGCGACCACGCACAAAATCCGACTTGGTTTCTGCGCCCGAACGCTGAAACAAATCAATCGCTCTCTGCTGGTCTTTCGGGTTAGGTAACCGCACATGCCAGTTGTCCCATCGGGGCTTATCGGAGGATTTTCGCCCATTGTCCTTTTCCGTCTGCTTATTCACTGTTGTTTTCTTCTTTAATTACGACTTTGGAGTAATTCATCTCCCCTTCGGGGCAAGGGTCTTTGTGGTACAACTGTAAGTTTGTGTTACAAAGACACACCTTGCCAATATCAAGAGATGATGCAATAGAAGCATCCACCTGTAAGAGTGTCCGCTTCGGATAGTCTACCTCCATGTATTATTCTCGCCTGCAAAGTTACGGTGGATTTTTAAATATCTCATTATCAGAGATATTCACTCTTTTTCCTTTCGTTTCCCTGCATTTCATAGGTGTCATAAAATCAGCCGAAATATCATTTATTTTGTAGTCAGAACGAGCGAACAATGGTATGATGTCACAAGCAAAAGACATATAATATTACCGCCTGCTTGCACCAAAGATGATAAGAAGGAACAATACATATTCATAACAATTTATTGTCATGACAAACTATTGTCAATACAACAGATTGTAAGAACTCGAAATCGTTCTTTAGGACTATCGTATGAACCAAATGTAGTCAAAACAAACTGTCTGCTGATAACTCTTAAGAATAAAAGAACATCCAAACATCAAATAGACAAATAATATAAACTAAGAAATTATCATTATGGAGAACAAACAACAACGCCCCCTCTTTCTGGGCTTCTCTTCCCAAAAGGGAGGAGTGGGAAAAAGTACTCTTGCCGAAATCGTAAGCAGCATATTGTACTACGAACAAGGCATCAACCTCTTTGTGATGGACTGCGACCTGTCGCAAGACTCTTTCTACAAACTGAGGGAACGTGAGAAAAGTATCGTTCAGGAGAGCGAAGAGCTTTCCAAATCCATGCAGGAGTACTTTCATCACCTTGGCAAAAAAGCATACAGAATTTACAAGTCTGCACCCAAGGAAGCCGTCAGGACTGCACGAAGTAAAATCGACGGAATCAGCAACGAGAAGTACCAGTTGGTTATATTTGATTTCCCGGGACATGCTGGAACAACCGAACTGATGGAACTGTCCCTTCAGATGGACTATATCCTTTCTCCGATTGAAGCCGACATTCAGTCGCTGGTTTCATGTCTGGCATACGCCAAGACTATCACGGAGATTGGAGTTTCGATGTCCGACTCTCGGATAAAGGACATTATCCTGTTCTGGAACAAGGTGGACAGAAGAGTAAGGAACATCATCATCGATGAATATACAAAGCTCATCGACGAATACGAACTCACGCTCCTGCCCGGCTATGTATATGCCACGCACCGCTTCTCTCACGAACTTTCCACATACGGACTGCGTGGAGTGTTCCGCTCTACCTATCAGCCTCCTGCAAGGGGATTACGAATGGGTACAGGGCTGGACGAACTCGTCAATGAGATAATTCAACGTCTCAAACTAAAAACGAAAACAGAAAATGGCAACGATTGAGGAAAGAAAGCAACAGCTGGAAAACAAGCTGAAGAAAATGGCAGAGGACAATGTCGTGGTAAAACCTGTCACGATACCAAACTCCTTCGACCCTTCCGAGGATACTGAGTCCTCCCCTGCAACATCAGGGGAGGAAGACAATAATTTAGAAGAGACGAAAGAAACGAAAACAGCAAAAGACAAACCGGTAGATGAAATAGAAAGAGAGGAAACGGGGAACACGGAACAGAAACGGGAAAGGAAGCCGAGAATGGAAAAGCCCGGCGTGTCCTCCCTTTCCATAGAGGACTACCGCTCCTTGTACTTTCATCCCGTCCGCTCCCAAATGCGGACAGCCTTTTCCATTAATCTGGAAACGCTGCAGAACCTGCGCAACGTGTTGCAGGACTTGGGGGAGCGTGTTTCCATAGCCGCATATATAGACAACATTCTTAGGGAACACCTGCGTGAACATTTGGAATTGCTCAACAGTGCGGCAGCAAAACAAAGACGCAAGACAACAATAACATTATGATGGAAACAATACTTTTCAGTTTTATACTGATACTCATCATCATTTGGATAATGCTGGGTATCCTGTACTTCTATATGCGGTATGTATCTCCGTATGGCGTCCTTATCAAAAGAAATAAAAAGTACAATGAGCAGACTAAGGAGAATGAAGCGAAGAAGAAAAAAGACGGACAAAAAGGAGAAGGAACAGAAGAGCAAGCCGAGTTTGTACTGATTGGCAAAAGCCGTTCCATTTCCCCTGTTATCCCACAAGCTCCCTCTGGTTCATCATCTGAAAATTCAAAGCAGAATAGTAATAATTTTGTACCGCAAAACTCCGAAAATAAAGATGACATGAAGGAAGAGGATAACGAGATGGAGGTTAGCTACGAGATGGAAAGAGAGGACGAAAACGAGGTTGCTCGCGAGGAGCTGAGTCTGCCCATCGAGTCCGCATCTGAAGATGGCGAGGTATCCAGTCAATCTATCCTCGCACGTGACTTAGGTCGCATGAGAAAGTGGCGTAAGAACAGTGATGAGGTAGATGATGCCGAAGTCAAGGAAATTGTCGGTCAACTTAAAGGCACTGACTTTATGGAGAAATACAAGGAGTATGTCGCCAAAATGCAAGGTGAGCAGTCCATCCTGCTGGATAAAATCCGAAGCGCAGAGGAAGGACAAGAGCAGACAGATGAATTGTCCACTTTCGATGCCTCCAGAAAGAACTCTTCTGACAATATGATGACGGAAACTGACGATATAGGCGAGCGTCCACTGTCATACTATCTGTAAAACCAATGTTCATATTGTAGAAGTGTAAAGTGATGCGGGGGTGGCTCAAAAGTAAAACAATCTGCCAATATCTGTCATACGATAAAACCGAGCTACCCCTTGCCACTTTCACCCTAAAA